>SDBV01001005.1_pt1 | contig 41500 bp, 43 predicted proteins | sample 2277081 | NCBI WGS metagenome assembly SDBV01 (sample SAMN10402039, study PRJNA504765) | marine sediment metagenome | isolation source: marine sediment core GS10_PC15, 223 cmbsf | place: Arctic Ocean: Southern Knipovich Ridge | collected 2010
CCTGAAAAACAACTATTAATGTTTCGTAAACCAGCTTTGGACTTTTTACTCATTTTAGCTTCGGTCTCCGGTCTTCCGACTTCTGACATTATTTATGATCTTCCATTAAATTCAGGGTAGAACGGAATTTATTAATACAAATTCCAAGATTGCAATAGCATGTCTTCTCCTCCGTCTATAGAATTTTTTAAGTCTGGCATCTCCGAGACCTAGGTCTTGTACGTGCTTATATTATAATTGAATATTATGAATTGCGCGCCTCGTACGGTTAACGCATTTGGAAATTGCTAACATCTACCGGCGAGGCAGGTTTGCAATTTAAATCTACGGGATTTTCCTTTTTCAACATCTGATTATATGATCCACTATGATTCATATAGAACCAGGAATAGTAATTTTCTACAACTCTAATTTTTCGAGATTTTCCTGACTCAAAGGCTTGTTAATATACTTTTTAACATAAGCATATTCTCTTGACTTATTTACATCCTGCGGGTTAATGGAAGAAGTAAGCATAACAATTTTACATTTGCCCTTTGTGGCATCCTGAAGTTTTTCAAATTCATCAAGAAACTGAAATCCATCCATGAGTGGCATATCAATGTCCAGAAAGATAACATCTGGTAATATTTGATCCGTAATATCATTTAGTTTTTCAATATTTTTCAGGAATTCTATAGCGCTGCGTGCGCCGGTATGCGTATAAATATGTTTTGTAATACTTGCCGCCTCAATCATTTTTTGGTTTATCAAATTATCGATTTCATTATCATCGATAAGCATTACTGCGAAAAAATTATATTCATCTGGATTTGACATACTATTTCTTTTTTACAAAATGTTAATGAAATTTTAATATACACAACAATATTAATTAAAAAAAATGTAGCTCTTTTAAGTTAATTTCCAATTTAAGTTGTCAATTGGAAATAGTATATTCAAATCTAGGAGATTATGAGAATTTTTCAAATAAATATTCAACTATCGTAAGTATGTTCGCTTGGTAAATTTTACCATTATAAGGTTTTAATTAACGTAAATATCTCATTACTAGTTAAAAACAAATCAACCTAAGCAATTGCATTCCATTAAAAAAAACTTATCAGAGCAAGTTTTAATTCATATTTTAGTTATTCAGAAGGGCAAAAGTGTGTTTCCAGGACAACGAAAATCTGATAAATAAAAAAGGCCGGGATAACCCAGCCTTAACTATTTTTTAAATAGACCTATCGACTATGCTTCAATAGCATTTACCGAAACAAAAGATCTGTTTTTTCTGCCTTTCTTAAATGTTACGGTTCCATCGACTAATGCAAACAGAGTATGGTCTTTTCCCATGCCAACGTTCACACCAGGGTGATGCGTTGTGCCTCTTTGTCGCACAAGGATATTTCCTGCTATAGCAGCTTGACCACCATAAATTTTAACACCGAGACGTTTACTCTCTGATTCTCTACCGTTTCTAGAACTACCGGCTCCTTTTTTATGTGCCATTTTTAATTTATTTTATTTCTTCAATTAATACCTTAGTGAGCTGTTGTCTGTGACCGTTCTTTACTTTATATCCTTTTCTACGTTTCTTTTTGAAAACGATTACTTTGTCATCTTTCAAATGACTAAGTATTTTTCCAGTCACTTTTGATCCTTTGACGCTCGGAGCGCCAACTTTTACTTTACCGTTATTATCGACAAGCAAAACATTATCAAATTCAACTTTGTCACCATCATTACCTTCTAATAAAGGAGTATAATAGTATTTGTCTTTTTCTACTTTTACTTGCGTTCCAGCTATTTCAACTATTGCGTACATCTCTTTTTTATTTATTGTGGACTTGCCCCACGAAAAACGGATTGCAAAAGTATCTCAATAGTTTTAAAATACCAAATTATCCATAATCAAAATGTTAATTACTCCTCAACATAATTATAAATAATCCAAAACAAATACGGCTCGCACCCTTCCCTGACCTGATACTAGCTGATTCGGCTCCAATTGAGTGATGATTTTCGTTGGCTTTTCACTTGCTGTTTGATCAATGCATTTTCTTCTTTTTCCAGCTTAGGATCATCTTGCAATATTTCCTGAGCCGCCTGCCTGGCGATTTCCAATATGTTCGAATCCTTTCCTAAATCCGCTATGAGCAAATCAAGAATACCACTTTGCTGGGTTCCCATCAAATCTCCGGGGCCTCTTAATTTCAAATCTGCCTCAGCTATATCAAAGCCATTATTCGTGCTGACCATCGTGTTGATGCGCTGTCGGCTTTCCTTTGATAATTTGAAGCTGGTCATAAGAATACAATACGATTGATCAGCTCCCCTTCCTACCCGGCCACGAAGTTGGTGCAACTGGGCCAAACCAAATCGCTCTGCATTTTCTATTACCATAACACTTGCATTGGGTACATTTACTCCCACTTCGATCACGGTAGTTGCAACCATGATTTGAGTTTCTTTTTTTACGAAGCGTTGCATTTCGAAATCTTTGGCAGCTGATTTCATTTTTCCATGGAGAATACTAGCCTGGTACTCAGGAAAGGCACGTTGAATTGCTTCATAGCCATCCGTAAGGTGTTTTAGATCTAACTTTTCAGATTCCTCAATTAATGGATACACGATATACACTTGCCGGCCCAGTACAATCTGCTTTCGGATAAACCCAAATGTTTCCAGTCGATGCGAATCATATTTGTGCACCGTTTGGATTTCCTTTCTGCCGGCTGGTAGTTCATCAATAACCGAAACATCCAAATCACCGTAGAGGGTCATGGCCAAGGTTCTGGGTATAGGAGTGGCCGTCATAACCAGGATATGTGGCAAAAATATTTTATTTTTTTGCCACAATTTAGAGCGCTGAGCAACACCAAACCTATGCTGCTCATCGACAACGGCTAAGCCAAGATTTTTGAATTGTACTGCATCTTCAATCAAAGCATGTGTTCCAACCAATATATTGAGGGCGCCATTTTCCAGTTTTTCAGCAATAACCTTTCGTTCGCTTTTCTTTGATGATCCTTTTAGAATTGCGATCTCCAGCCCCAATTCATCGGCAAACATCTTAAGCCCCTTGTAGTGTTGGTCTGCCAAAATCTCAGTTGGGGCCATTAATGCTACCTGGGCTCCATTTCCAATTACAACCAGCATACAAATGAAAGAAACTATAGTTTTGCCACTACCTACATCTCCCTGAATCAGTCGATTCATTTGTTTGCCGGATTTTAAATCCCAGTAAACTTCCCTGATTACTTTCTTTTGGGCATTGGTCAAATCAAATGGTAAATGGTTATTATAAAAATCTGTCAGGATATCAGTGGAATTAAAAACCTGCCCTTTAAATTTTTCAATCCTGGTTAATTTCAGTTTAATCAACCTTAATTGAAGGTAAAAGAATTCCTCGAATTTCAAACGATATTGGGCTTTTCTAAGCGTGTTTTGATCCTTAGGGAAATGAATGTTTATTAGCGCCTCTTTTTTTAAAATCAACTTGAAACGATCCCGGATTTTGTTTGAAAGACTTTCCCTAATGTGAGGTATCGCCTCCGAAATTAAGCTTTTTTGTAGCTTTGATATTCCTTTACTATCCAAATATCTGTTTCTTAATTTCTCCGTCGATGGGTAAATAGGGTGCAAAAAAGCTTGATTAACATTTGATTCAGTTAGCGGATCAATTTCGGGATGGGCAATATTAAATTTTTTGTTGAATAAGGAAGGCTTTCCAAACACAACATAGTCAACACCAATTCCAATTTTGTTTTGCATCCATTCAGCTCCCTTGAACCAGACCAATTCAATTTCCCCCGTTCCATCCGAAAAAAAAGCAACCAATCTTTTTTTCCTGCCTTCGCCAATCATTTTGATTTGATTGATCCGTCCTTTAAGCTGAATGTAAGTCATTGAGTTGTTAATCTCCCTGATCTGGTGAAATTTTGTCCTATCTTCATATCGAAAAGGGTAATGCTGAATTAGATCACCGAATACAAAAACCTCAAGTTCTTTGTTGAGTAGTACAGCTTTGGCAGGTCCCACACCTTTCAGAAATTCAATTCTGGCGTCGAAAAACCCCTTCATTATTTTTTATGATTTCTAATTTCTTCCTGCCATTGAAGGGTATTCAGTAAATGAATAATGTCTGTGCGAATAAATTGGATAACCGGTGCAAGAGAATCATTTTGAGTAGCGGTATTGAAATAAAGGGCTCCGCGTAAAAAATGGTTTACGGAATCTGTTGCGAAAAATTGATACTGACTGGGCACTTCACCACTTAATTCGAAGATTACTGCAGTTTTTCCTGTCATGGTTTCCGTAACTATTTCATCAATAGCATACGCCTTTATCTGGTGCTTTGAAGTTAATTTATAGGCTGTCGCAATATATTCCATCAAAAGTTGCTCGTTATTCATCACAGGTTTATATGACACCTGAATTGATGCTTCAAATTCAGGGTAATATAAATCTATCCAATAAGGTTCAGCGATCCAACTGGAGTCTTTCAAGATTTTGGCGTGTTCAGAATATTCAAAATGATATGGGAATGAATCTGGTAATGCCAAAAAAGTATTTTTGGGTAGCTCTATTCTATTATAGCCTTTTGGCTTTGGCATAAAGTCAGTTTTGCAAGCTGCTAAAGTCACGAATCCAATACATATGAAAATCACATTCCACTTCATGCTTCAAATCAATTAATAATTACTTTTATCTTTTTGATTCGCTTTTGATCGGCGGCAAGGATATTAAACACATAATTCTCAAAAGTAATTATTTCACCTGCCCCCGGAAGTTTGCTGTGCAACTCAAGGATCAAGCCCCCTAATGTTTCATTATCCCCTTTAACTTTTTCGAAAACGGCAAGGTCTTGCTCGGTGATTTTACAAAAATCAATCAATGTGGTCTTACCCTCAAATACATAAGTTTGCTCATCCACCTTGTTATAAATGATTTCATCATCATCTGACTCGTCATGGATTTCACCAACAATCTCTTCAATGACATCTTCAAGTGTTGCAAGCCCTGATGTCCCACCATATTCATCCACAACAATTGCCATGTGTACGTGCTTCTCCTGAAAATCTTTGAGCAAAGTATCAATTTTTTTTGTTTCTGGAACGAAAAAAGAAGATCTGATCAGCTTTTGCCAACTGAAATTTTCCTTTTTATTGAGGTGTGGCAGCAAATCTTTACTGTATAAAATGCCTACTATATTGTCAATAGTTTCTTTGTATATCGGAATTCTTGAGTAGCCACATTTATTGATTCTGTCCATTAATTCATGAAATTCCAGCGCAAAATCCACCGCTGTAATATCGACTCTGGATCTCATAATCTGCCTTGCATTCAACTGACCAAAATTTACGACCCCCTTTAAAATCCCCTTTTCTTCTTCTGTAGTTTCCTCATTGGTAGTCAGCTCAAGAGCCTGGTTAAGCTGATCAGCAGATATTTCATATCCCCTTTTTTGAATTTTACGCTCCAATACCTGAGATAATTTAGTCAAGAACCATGCAAATGGCTTAAAAAATTTAAACGCAATATTGATGAGTGGCACAGTCATTTTTGCAAATCCAATGCTATTTTGATTTGCATATATTTTAGGAACCACCTCACCGAAATAAACAATCAAAAAAGTGATAATTACCATGAGAGTGATTACTATTTTTCCCTCTGCGGTTTGTGATCCTGTAATCCTCCATGTTATGAGAGTAAAAAATGTGATGAAGGCAATGTTGATAAAATTATTTAAAATCAGAATGGTCGCCAACAATCTTTTTGGTTTAGATACTAGCGAAAAAATGCGCTTTTGGACTGGCGAACCATTTTTTAATAATTGTACTTCTCTTTGACTTAGCGAGAAAAAAGCGACCTCTGAGCCTGATACTAAACCTGATAAAGCCAGCATCAAAACCAATATAACCCCGCTGACTATGTAAAATAGCGCAGGTGAATTTTGCAAAATCATTAAAAAAAGCAAGGAACCAGGCTCAGGATCGTCGATGTTAATTTCCAATATCTCTAGCTATTAAGTTTCAATTAAAACGGCAGGTCATCAGTTTCATCCTCCGCTGGTGGTGGTGGAGTATTTGCAACAGGTTCCGATGCCGCTACTGGAGCAGAAACACTTTGCTGCTGTTGTGCATGGTCAGTGTTGCCCGGCTGGTCAGTGTTTCTCCCTCCTAACATGGTCATATTCAGTCCTCTAATCCTGGTTGTGGTTCGATTATTTCCATCGTTATCCTGCCAGTTTTCAGTTTTAATTTTGCCTTCAATATATACTGATTGACCTTTTTTAAGATATTGCTCTGCCACTTTTGCCAGACCATCCCAAAGTTCTATTCTATGCCATTCTGTTTGCGTTACTTTTTCACCATTCTTATTTGTATAAGATTCAGAGGTAGCAATGTTAAAATTTGCTACAACAGATCCAGTGCTTAAATGCCTGACTTCAGGGTCAGATCCTAGATTTCCAATTAAAATAACCTTATTTACTCCAGCCATAGCTTTTTTATATTTTACAAAAATATGAATGTTTTCTAAAACTAATCATTTTTTTTCTACCAAATATCTATTGATAAGCGTAGACTTTGGTAAATCATCAATTTCTTCTTTTGAATATAGTTGATATTCTTCCCAATCCATCGAATTAAACTTAAATTCTTTCGATACATTGATCTCATAAAATCGGCACATAATGGTTTGATGTGTCAATAAGTGCTTGTACATTTTTGACTCTTCTGTTATCCTCCACATCTGGGGATTATGAGTCATTATATCAGGAAGCTCTAATTTATCAAAACTTATTTCAGCATCGGTCTCAACGAGAAGAAATTCGAATAACTCATTCCAAATATCTTTTCCCTTTCTTTTACGGAACAAATAATTGTCTTCTATACTTATAATCAGATAATTAAAATACCTTAATCTCTTTTTTATTTTATTTAGTTTTAAAGGAATCCTCTCCTGGTTTCCATTTTTTTGCGCATTGCAAATCCCCGGAAATCCGCAAGTATTACAAAAAGGTTTTTTTGGAATGCAATGAAGAGCTCCAAATTCCATTATTGCCTGGTTAAAAAGTGCAGGATCAGATTCTGGAATCAAATCATCCACAATTACTTTTATTTGTTCTGAAGTTTGCCGATCAGCAATATTTTCTTCAATTCCATACAATCTCGTGATGACGCGAACAACGTTTCCATCTACAACGGCTTCTTTTTTGCCAAAAGCAAAAGATGCAATAGCTGCAGAAGTATAAGGGCCAATTCCAGGCAGCTTGATTAATTCATTGCGAGTTGAGGGAAACTTTCCTTTGTATTTTTCAACAATAGTTTTGGCACATTTGTGCAAATTTCTTGCACGACTATAATACCCCAATCCCTGCCAGCTCCTTAACACATCGTCAAGTTTAGATTCTGCTAAATGAACAATTGTAGGGTATTTATCAACAAAACTGATAAAATATGGCAATCCTTGATCAACCCTCGTTTGCTGCAGTATGATTTCTGAAAGCCATATTTTATATGGATCATCAATATCCCGCCATGGTAAATCACGTTTGTGATGCGTATACCAATTAATTAGTTCCTTTGTAATGCTATTTTTATTCAAATCTTATTATAATTTCTTCTGTGTCAGATATTTTTACTGTTTTCTTTTTTAATTGTCAGCCGAGCTTTTAAATTTGTGCTTCAAAAATATTGTATTAGAGTATCTTACGTAAATTAAAAAGAAAATAAAGTGACTAAAGCAGAGGTTATAAATCAAATTGCCGATCAAACAGGAATTGACAAAGCGGATGTTCAAATAACAGTTGAAGCGTTTTTTAGTGTAGTAAAAAATTCTATGACTGCTGGTGAAAATATATATGTGAGAGGCTTTGGTAGCTTTGTAAACAAAAAAAGAGCCAAAAAAGTAGCCCGTAACATTTCTAAAAATACCGCAATTGTTATTGATGAGCACTTTGTGCCAAGTTTCAAACCTTCCAAAGTTTTTATTGAAAAAATAAAAAACAGTTCGAAGGTAAAGAAAGTTAACTCGTAGATATTCTTTTTTATTATCTGATATCTTAACGGGATTAATGACAAAATCCAAAATTCTATTACTATTAGCAATAGTAACGTCTACTGTATTGCTTTATATGCTCCCTCGTTATGTGGTTAATAATACAAGCCAGGGAATTAGCAACAATACGACTGTCAATGCAAATAGCGGAACCGAGAGCCAAGCGCCAACTTTGGAACACGATCATTCAGTTCAACTTCCTGATTCAATGGGAACAATTTTTAAAAGGTTATACGAATCTTTTATAATTACTGAAAATCAAGAAAAAAGAATTATATTTGCAGACTCTTTGGCAAAAGCCTACAAAATTGTCGGAAGATTGGACAGTGTGGCTAAGTATAGTGAGATTAAAGCCATTGAAAAACCATCAATGGAGAATTTTATTTTTGCAGGAGATGGTTATTACAACGCTTTTAATTTTGCCATTGATCAGGCAAAGAGAAAATTTCTGGCTGAGAAAGTTCAGGGATATTATACGAGAGTTTTAAACGAAAACTCATCATTGCTTAATGTGAAATCGAAACTCGCAATGACCTATGTGGCCGGATCAAATCCGATGCAGGGAATTATAATGTTGCGGGAGGTATTGGAAGAAGATCCAAATAATGAATTGGCGATATACAATTTGGGTATGTTAGCCATCAATTCGGGTCAGCTGGATAAAGCCATCGAACGCTTTGAGAAACTGAAACAATTGGATCTTAAAAATCCTGAAGCTAATTTTTATTTAGCTTACTGTTTCTATGAACTTGACAAGAAAGATAGCGCTGAAATTTACTTTCAAAAAGTTCTTGAAATAGGAATTAATGAGGATTTATTAGATTCGTCAAAAGAATATTTAAAAAGAATTAATTAATAAAAATTATGCCTTGCGGTAAAAAAAGAAAAAGACACAAGATCGCTACTCACAAAAGAAAGAAGCGATTAAGAAAAAACAGACACAAGAAGAAGTAATATTCTTCAAAAAGTATTCGTAGAGGGCTTATAAAAATATTAATAAATGGCGTCGAGTAGTGAATTGGTAATTAATTCAACTCAAAATGGATGTCGAATAGCCCTTTTAAGAGATAAAAATCTCATTGAATTTCACAATGAGGAAGATGCAAATAAGTTCACTGTTGGTGATATTTATTTAGGAACTGTTAAAAAAGTAGTTCCGGGTTTGAATGCTGCCTTTATTGGCATCGGCTACGAAAAAGATGCCTTTTTGCATTATTTAGACCTGGGGCCTCAAGTAAGTTCCCTTAACAAGTTTACAAAATTTGCATTTACTGGTAAACATCCTTCATACGATCTGGGCAAATTCAAAAATGAACCCGACATTAATAAACTTGGTAAAATCAGCCAGGTATTAGCAAAAAACCAGAAGGTACTGGTTCAGGTCGTAAAGGAACCTATTTCTACAAAAGGGCCTCGTCTATCATGTGAGTTGTCATTGGCAGGAAGGTACATTATACTTGTACCTTTTTCAAATGCCGTCAGTATATCTAAAAAGATAACAAATAGCGATGAACGCAAAAGATTGATGCGTTTGATCTCTTCCATCAAGCCAGACAATTTTGGAGTAATAATCCGAACTGTCGCAGAGAAAAAAGATGTGGCTGAGCTAGATCGTGATCTCAGGAATCTTGTTGAAAAATGGAAACAAGGGGTCAAAAATCTTAAGCAAGCTAATCCAAAAGATAAAATCATTGGCGAAATGAGCCGCGTTTCAGCATTGTTAAGAGATGTTCTCAATGAATCTTTTGACAGTGTGGTAGTAGATGACAAAGTTATCTATGAAGATCTAAAACAGTTTACAAAAGAAATAGCTCCCGACAAGGAAAAAATAGTAAAGCACTATACCGGCAAATCAAAGATATTTGAGAGCCATGGAATAGAAAAGCAACTAAAATCACTATTCGGGAAATCTGTAAGTCTGGCTCATGGTAGCGGATATCTAATTATTGAGCATACGGAAGCGCTCCATGTTATTGATGTAAATTCAGGAAATAAATCGGCAGGAGAGTCAAACCAGGAAAGCACTGCTTTAACAACCAACCTTGAGGCGGCAAAAGAAGTCGCCCGGCAATTGCAATTGCGGGATATGGGAGGAATCATTGTGATAGATTTCATAGATATGCGCAGAGCAGAAAATAAACGACTTTTATTTGATAAAATGAAAGAGTTTATGAAATATGACAGATCCAAGTTTACGGTGTTGCCATTGTCAAGATTTGGCCTTATGCAAATAACAAGGCAGCGCGTACGCCCGGAAATGAATATTATTACTACAGAAATATGTCCTTCGTGTGGTGGATCTGGAAAAATTGCTCCTTCCATACTTATTGCAGACCAGATAGAAAGAGATATGGACTATTTGCTGAATAAGCAAAATGAAAATCATATTAAGATTAGCCTGCATCCATACTTGAATGCATATTTTACCAAAGGTATTATTTCTAAAAAAATGAAGTGGTATTTTAAGTATCAAAAAAAGATAATCCTGATACAAGATTCTTCATTGGCTATTACCGACTATGTTTTTACAAACAAAATGGGTGAACAAATAGAAATTTAATTCCCACAAAAGAATATTGTAAAAGGTGGTTTTTAATCTAATGATTTATAATCACCTTTTTTTATTGCCTAAGGTCTTCACATTTTATACATAATTATTTCACCTGAATCGTATTAGGGTTTCAATTATAGGCAACCTGTGTAATAAATCTGGAATTATCATCTTTTTCAGACACTATTTAAGCTTATCTTTAATTTCAATTTTTTGCACGGAATGTGACTATTTATTAAGATGCCATGACTAGGATATTTACTAAAATTGCAATCGCGTTTGTATTTTTTTATAGTTTAAATCACCAAAGGGTTTACGCGCAAATGACTATTTATAAAGTACATTCATTATTCATATACAATTTCACAAAGCACATAAAGTGGAATGACGTTGGTGATACTTTTACCATTGGAGTTTTCGGCAGCGAAAATGCGATGAAAGTAATTAAAGAGAATTTTGCAGGAAAGACATTTTTGGGAAAGGAAATAAGAATTATAAACGTAAATGAAATTGGTGATGCTAATCAAAGTCAATTGGTTTACATGCCAAAATCAAATAAAAACAAAATCCTGAATATATTTGAAGAGGCTAATAAAAGTAACGTTCTTTTTGTCTCAGAAGATGATTTCATTGATCAGGGATTTCCAATCAGTTTTTTTTTAAAAGGGAATAAACCTGGATTTAAAGTGAGTAAGAAAAACCTTGAAGCTAGTGGCCTGAAAATCAGTACGTCTTTACTTTCACTGGCAGAAATTGTAGACTAATATCGTACTCGATTCCTATTTTTTAAAGTCGTAATGAGGTAAGGTTTTAATGATAAAAGAATCAGAAGCCTTATTATTGTGGCTTAAATGTTCTTTTTGGTAATTGATTGTCTTTATTGAAGTGGTGGTTTTAACACATATAATTGCTACTATAATTCCTGTGATTAAGATCGATATTTGAATTATTGATTTCATTCTTTTAATCCACTTCAATAACTATACCAGTTTTGGTTTTTAAATTTCACTATCTTCGTTTTTAGACAATTTATGTATAAAAAGGTTTAATGGCGTTTTGCTATTAATTGAAAAAACAGCGATTCTCCAATCGGATTATGCGACAAGACAAAATGAGATCTGCGAAAGTTAAGGCGGGAAATTATTGTGCCTACCAGGAGCGAACCCAACAAGAAGTTAGAGATAGACTTTATAAAATGGGATTATACAGCGATGAAGTTGAGGAGGTGCTGACTGATTTGATTACTGAAAATTATGTGAATGAAGAGCGTTTCGCCAGCACGTTTGCACGTGGTAAGTTTAATTTGAAGCGTTGGGGGAGAATAAAAATTAGTTATGAATTAAAAAATAGAAATATCTCTTCTTATTGCATTGATAAAGCATTAAAGGAAATTTCAGCTGAAGAATATGAAAAGGTAATTACAGAACTAATCGACAAAAAATTAAGGCAGATGTCAGGTGATGCATATATTTTGAAAAATAAAATTGCCCGACATTTGATAAGTAAGGGTTTTGAAAGTGAGTTGGTGTGGTCAATTTTAAATAATCAGTCAAAATCCGGGATCTAGTTCTTTTATAGGCAAAGTGGTGCTGATGATTACATTTTTTCCGGTAAGTTGCTCTAGCAGTGGCTTCAGCATAATCACCACATTTTCATTTGTTGATTCATATATACCCGATTCTGTAGCAGCTTCCCGAAGTCTTGCTTCAGCCTTTTGGTAAGCCATTTGTAACACTTCATTTTTTTCATCCTCCTCAGAAAACAAGCGGCTCCACCAGCTTTCCTTGTTAAAAGAAAAAATCTTTGTGTTATTCATATCTAGTTTATAGTAGCACAACTCGGGCGCTGGAAGTTGAACAATTATAGAATCTCCATTTAGATCGATATCTGAATACTCAAGTTTTGTCAAGTCGATACACCCTACCGCTTCTCCTGACGCAATAAGAATAACACTTAAATCAGGATTATAGTTGTGTATATTCAATAAGGAATTACCAATAATTTTGCCATCACTGAGACGCTTGTATTCAAAAACTTCTTTGAAATTATATTTTACCAATTCAAGCTTGCCAAGTTTTTCGACTTCTTGAAGTATGACTGACGAATCGATAATATGCTGATATTCCTTTTCTTTTTTGCTAAACGGCCAGTGATGTGTAAAATAAAGTGTAGCCGTAATTATAATAAGCAAAATCCAGGGAAGTATTTTCAGAAATAGTTTTGGTGAAATCATTTTTCTAAACTAAGGAAAGAAAATATCAATTTACGCTTGTACTAATAGCCTTTTCATATTCTTGCAATAGATTCTTAACTACGTTTCGAACAGGCAATATCTCTTTTACAAACTCAATCGATGGACCTGCGCACCACACACTTTTGTGGGTTGAACTAAAAGCAGCCTTTTTCAATGATTTCATGCCTTTATAAAAAGTCAACATTTTAGCCAGCTTTTTAAACTTCCGGTGTTTATTCAGAAAGGCTTCGAGAGCATTTTGCCGGGTACCGGTTTTTTGCACAAATGGTGTATTGATAACAGTACAAGGAGTTCCGCTTAGTTTAGTAGTCATCACGATGTCCTTGGCAGAATACCGGACACATGCCTGTTTATATTCTTGAGAAACCGGTGATTCCTCTGTGGCAATAAACGGACTTCCAATAGAGAGGCCACACGCCCCTTCATCAAGCTTTTCTAATAATTGCCGGCCATTCCCAACACCTCCCGCAGATATGATTGGTAAATCCGTAACGGATTGAAGTCTGTTAATGAGTTCCAGGCTACTCAAATTACCCGCATGACCACCTGCATCTTTATTCACTGCTATAAGTCCATCAGGTTTTAGAGCAGAAACTTTCTCCCCTTGTACTTCATCGACAACATCACAAAATACACGTATCCCATTTTTGTGACATCTTTCAATTATTTTAGAAGGATTGCCCAATGAGGTAATTACATAATCGACCTTAAATTCCAGGCAAGAATTCAATTGCTCCTTAAGTCTGATATTTGATTTGTTAACAATAAGATTTATTCCAAACGGACCTTCACATTTATCTTTTAGCTCTTCTAAGGCTTTTCTGAATTCCTTATCCGTTCGATAATTCAATGCGGGAATAGCGCCTGTGATGCCTGATTTAGTTGCCTCTACAACCATCCGAACATTTGAAACCAAATACATCGGCGCCATAATTATAGGAAATCGAATGCCAAGCAACTCGGTAAGGGAGGTAACTATATCAGGTAGTATTGCAGACAAAGTGTTACTTTATTTTATGCTTTTTATACTTAGTTGGCTGCCAGGGCTGTGCTGGCGGTCTGGCGCAAGAAATAATAAAAGTTGATATTATAATAAATATGATCAATTTTTTCATTGAATTGTCATGTTAAATATTCCGGATAACAAGCTAATTAAATTAGTTGACTAAGTATTAACTGCAATTTTAAAAAAATAGTTCTATTATTTTGAACTATGTAATTAAAATTAACATTGTGTAAAAAAATCAATTCCAGTCCACTTAAATTATATGGGTCCATAATCACCCTATAAATTCATTAATATGGTCTTGACGGATATTCTCTTTTTATAGTTTTCGTTGAAAAAAACATACTTGATTGTTCCATCCTGATTAATGATATACGTAGCAGGAACGGGTAAATTTGTTCCATTATCACCATTAAATTCATTTAATTTTATTCCCCAGATATTGTATTTTGTATTTGTACCCTTGTCCACTTGGAATCTCACATCGTATGCATTCATGATTTTCATCTCTGTGTCAGATATAATACGAAAAGCATTATTGTATTTTTTTGAAGTTTCATCCACAAATTCCATGACTTCTGGAGTAACCGTAACTACTGAAGCTCCTTTTTCAATAATAAACCCCAGTGAATCACTTAATTCTTCCAATTGCCTGTTGCAATATTTGCACCAATGCCCCCTGTAAAACATCAATACTACCGGGCCTTTTTTAAGCTGTTCTTCAAGATCAAATGAATTGCTGAACTGATCAATTGCTTTGAATTTTGGTGCAATGCTGCCAACGGAAAGACCTTGGCTCATCATCATTTAATGAGAAAGCCAACAAAGGGAATAAAAATACTGAGTAAAGCAAGATAGATTTAATGATTGTCATTTTTTGAATTATTTTTACGGCCAAATTTGACATAAGAAAAGGAAATAGTCTGTCGCATTTCAGACATTTATTTAATCGCAATATATTGAAAAAAGTTTATATCGGATCTGAAAATCCAGTAAAGATCGAGAGTACAAGAAAAGGATTTGAGGAGGTATATAAGAATATCTCCGGATTTGAGTTTATTGGAAAATCCGTTTCCTCAGAAGTAAGTGATCAACCTATGACTAATGAAGAAACACTATTGGGCGCTGAAAACCGTGCACTTAACTTAAAGGAAAAATTCCCGGATGGAGATTATTATGTTGGCATCGAAGGAGGGATTCAAACACTCGGAAACCATATGGAAGCCTTTGCCTGGACCGTCATATTTGGTAAAAATATGGTAGGCAAAGCGCAGACTTCGACCTTTCAACTGCCACCAAAAATTGTTGAACTCATCCATCAGGGAGTGGAACTTGGCCATGCAGATGATATTGTATTTCAAAGAAAAAATTCAAAACAAGGCAATGGCGCCGTTGGCATTTTGACAAATAATGTAATCGATCGTGTAGAATACTACCGACATGCAGTAATTTTGGCGCTGATCCCTTTTTTGAATGTAGAACTTTATCAAACGAACAATGGCTAAGCAAAAAACTGTTTTTTTCTGTAAGGATTGCGGTACACAATCCCCAAAATGGCAAGGCAAATGTCCAGGCTGTGGAGAGTGGAATACTCTTGTCGAAGAGGAATTAGTCTCTAATGAGGGTCAAAATTGGGAGGAAGAAAAAAAAATTAAACTATCAAAACCTGTATTAATAGATGAAATAAAAATTGATCATGAACAACGAATAAAAACAAATGATCATGAACTTGATAGAGTTTTAGGCGGTGGATTGGTCAGGGGATCTTTGGTTTTAATAGGAGGAGAGCCTGGAATCGGAAAATCTACACTATTGCTACAAATCGCACTCCAGTTAAGTTCAAGAAATATACTTTATGTTTCCGGAGAAGAAAGTGAGCAGCAAATTAAAATGCGCGCTCAACGAATAGGGCGTCAATCATCATCACTTTATATTCTTACTGAAACAAACCTCAATGCCATTTTTAATCAGATAAAGTCCTTAAAACCTTCGGTTTTAATTATTGATTCAATTCAGACAATGTTTGCTGATAAAATTGAGGCCGCTCCGGGAAGTATATCTCAGGTTCGCCAATGTACTGCCGAACTCATGAAATATGCCAAAAAAACCAACACGCCAATATTCTTAATTGGACATATCACCAAAGAGGGTTCCCTGGCAGGTCCTAAAATTCTGGAACACATGGTCGATACTGTAATTCAATTTGAGGGAGATCGTCATTTGAGCTACAGGATTCTGCGTACTACGAAAAACAGATTTGGTTCTACTTCGGAACTTGGTATTTATGAAATGCAAAGTAATGGATTAAGGCAGGTTTCAAACCCGTCTGAAATTCTGATTTCTCAAAGAGAAGATGGTTTGAGTGGCATTTCTATCGGTGCATCCTTAGAAGGAAATAGACCTTTATTAATAGAGATACAATCCTTGGTATCTCCGGCAGCTTATGGAACACCCCAACGAAGCTCTACCGGTTTTGATTCAAAAAGACTTAATATGTTGTTGGCAGTTCTGGAAAAGAGAGGTGGGTACCGACTGGGCATGCAAGATGTATTTTTGAATATTGCAGGGGGGTTGCGGATTGATGATCCTGCAATAGATCTGGCCGTAGCTGTTTCAATAATTTCATCACTGGAAGAAGCGCCTATTCCAAAAAAGACGTGTTTTGCTGCCGAGATTGGACTTGGCGGTGAAATAAGAGCCGTTAACCGAATAGAAAACAGGATTTTGGAGGCAGAGAAGCTAGGGTTTGAACAAATATATATTTCTGAATACAATAAAAAAGGATTGAACTTTTCAAGAATTAATATGGAGATCAAAGCATATTCAAAACTGGATTCAGTTCTTTCAACACTTATAAATTAATTTTTCATTATGAAATTTAAAGTTCCTCATACGCTTGTACTACTTTTTGGGATGATGGTGTTTGCCCTGCTATTGACATATATATTACCCCAGGGAAGTTTTGAGACCATCGAAAATGAACATGGCCGGTCCGAAGTGATTCCGGGTAGTTATGAAAAAAATCCAGAAAAATCATTACTGAGCGCCTGGAGTATATTTACGGTTCTTCCCAGGGCATTTGCCGATAGTCAGGGGATTATATTCTTCATTTTCATTATTGGGGGGGCTCTGTCTGTCATTAAGTTTACCGGTGTAATTGACGCTTTTCTTGGTAAAATGTTAAATAAATTTGGTTCCAGACCTCAGATTCTCATCGCACTATCTATGCTGGTTTTTTCAATCGGGTCTAGTACACTTGGCATGGCAGAAGAATATCTTCCGTTTATTACGGTACTTATTGCCCTTTGTTTTGGAATGAAAATGGACGTGATATCTGCCGTGGGCATTATGGTTGTAGGATATGGAATAGGTTATGGTGTGGCAGCGATTAATCCATTCACTGTAATGATCGCTCAGGAAATCGCTGAAGTGCCTCCAACATCCGGCATGTGGTACAGATTGCTTTTACTTATACCATTTTTCCTGATCGGTTGGCATCATGTTCAAAAATATGCCATGGGAGTTCGAAGGGATTCTTCCAAAAGCCTTATGTTTAATGTTGAAAATACTCAAATTCATACGGAAGCTGTATATCCCAAACTTACCAAAATGCACTGGGTGATCTTTTCCTTAACAGTTTTAGCATTGAGTTTAATTGTATATGGTATATCAAAATGGCATTGGTATCTTACTGAATTAGGAGCCGTATTTTTTGGACTTACCGTATTGATCGTCGTTGTTAACAAATTAAATCCCAGTGAAGCCGCAAAAGTTTTTGGGATAGGGGCAAGCGAATTGACCACGACAGCCTTATTAATCGGTTTTGCAAGGTCAATAGCCTTAACGCTTGAAGATGGACAGGTATTACATACAATAGTAAATTACTTAGCCATTCCTCTTCAACAAACAGGGCCTGAGCTTGCGGCAGTGGGGATGTATATGATTCAGAGTGTGTTTAATTTTTTCATTCCTTCGGGTAGTGGGCAGGCATATGTGACGATGCCGCTAATGTCTCCTATCGCCGACCTTACAGGAATTAGCCGACAAATTGCGGTATTGGCATATCAGTTTGGAGATGGATTTACAAATATGATTGTTCCAACCAATGCCGTATTGATGGGAATTTTAGGTATTGCAGGAATACCATATGATAAGTGGTTTAAGTTTATTATACCATTAATGATAAAATTTTGGATAATCGGTTCATTGGCCTTGGTACTAGCTGTTTGGATTGGATATAGTTGATAATTAAATGAATAATCCTATTCATAAGTTGTTGCTTCATCTAGGTCATTTTGTATTATTTTAAAAAAATTATGTCTTAATTTGTTATAAAAGTGAATTTTAGCTTTAAATAGTCCAATTTTTCATTTGGTATTTGCGAAAATATTTATGTACTTTCGGATAATTCAAAAATAAATATCAAAAAAAACGTCTGAAATGAAAAACCTTGTATTTATTCTAACAATAATCTTTTGTGTATCAGCCGTAAATGTTGCCACAGCCCAACTCACAAAAAAGGAAAAGAAAGAATGGAAGAAGAAGCTTAAGAAGACATCTCCAGAGCAATTTAAAAGAATGTATGACACAAATGAATCTTTGAAAGCTGAAGTGAGCAGTGCCCAGGGACAGCTCTCCGGCCTACAGGGATCTATCGGAGAGAAGGATGCTAAAATTGCTGATCTAACGGAGCAAAACAGAAAAATGGAAGCACAGGTAAACGCTGCCAAAAACGCCATCGCCAAAGCAAAACAAGATGCCGCATCCGCATCCGCAGCAATGGAAGCTCAGCCCATAAGTACTGCTGTATTTGATGAATCTGGCGTAGTATTTAAGGTGCAAATAGGAGCATTCAGAAATAAAGACTTGTCAAAGTATTTTGATAATAATGAGAATTTTGGTGGTGAGAACCAGGATGACGGTGTTCAGAAAATTACCTTAGGGAATTTCAGGGATTATTGGGAAGCTGATACATTCAAGAAATATCTAAGAGAAATGGGAGTTAATGACGCCTGGATTGTTCCTTACAAAGATGGAACAAGAGTAGCCATGAAAGATGTCCTGGAAGGTGTAGTTCAATAAAATCAAAAATATAGCTAATAAAAAAAGGGTCTTTACGACCCTTTTTTTATTAGCTATATTTTGAAGTTCAACTTTTACTTTTTTACCATTTCAATTAATTCATCTTCAATGCTCCAGTCCTTTGCAAGTTTTAGCATGGCCGTTGCCTCCATTTCGGTGATATATCCTTTCTGATTATTCGCACGCCAAACCATATCCAAATAGTTAAGCCTTTTGTCTTTACCCAACCTACCGATGATCTTATTCAGATATTCCCTGGCTCTTTCAAAGGCAGAAATATAGTCGTTAGCTATAAATTCATTTGCCCATTTAAGCTCTTCCTCTGCATCGTATTTTTTTGCAGTTTCATCGAGAATTTTTTGCTCATCCTCATCCAATCCGTGATAATGGAATATCACAGATTTCAATAATAAAAATGCCTTTTTTTCCTCGCTAGTCATGAAGCAACATGTATTTCATTACAAATATATAAGAAATTGACTTTTCAGAACCATAATTATAAAAGTTATTAAGTTTTTTAAAATATATTACAATAAAATCCTATTTAATTAAAAAACACCTTTTGCCATATGTTTCTGACATTCAATAGATTATAGTTAATTTAATTTCAATTATTTAAAATAAGTATGATATAATTTTCTTTTTTATCGACGATATAAAGTCAAGTAATAAACTTAATGTTTTTGAAATTTATGCCAGGAAAATGATTCGCATTGTTGTATCCATACATTTTTTATACTACACTATTTTGTAGAATTTATTTTTTTCTATCTTGGAATTCTTTTGCAGAAAATTAAAACGGTTATTCTTAATAATTAGTATCATAAAATTAAATGTAAACGGGTATGAAACACCTAATATTTTCAGCTTTTCTTATTTCTATTGGATTTGTAACCACCAACAATGTTATAGGTCAAAACCTTAAATCTCCCTCAGAATTTTTGGGTTATCCATTGGGCACAAAATTCACATACCATCATAAGGTTATAGATTATTTCGAATATGTTGAAAAGCAATCGGATAGGGTAAAACTCTACCAATATGGTCAGACATATGAGCGAAGGGAACTGAAAGTTGCTTATATATCCTCTCCTGAAAACCTTATAAACATTGAAGACATCAGAAAAAATAATCTTAGAAGAACAAGATTACTGAGTGACCAACCCTCTAGTGACTCAGATATAGCCATTATCTGGTTAAGCTACAATGTTCATGGAAATGAGGCCAATTCGACCGAAACTTCCATGAAAGTACTGTATGATTTGGCAAATGGAACTAATAGCAAATATAATGATTGGTTGAAAAACTTGTGATTGTATTGGATCCTTGTTTAAATCCTGATGGCAGAGACAGATATACTAACTGGTACAATCAGGTAGCTAATATCTCTTCAAATCCTAATATATATTCGAGAGAACATCATGAAAATTGGAATCATGGAAGGTCGAATCATTATATGTTTGATTTGAATCGGGATTGGGTATGGCAGACACAAATCGAATCTGAGCAACGACTAAAATTATATAATGAATGGATGCCCCAGGTGCACGTAGATTTCCATGAACAGTATTATAATAGTCAATATTATTTTGCTCCGGCAGCTCAACCAAGGCATGAATTGGTCACGGATTGGCAAATAAAATTTCAGGAAATCGCCGGCGCAAACAATGCAAAATATTTTGATGAAAAAGGGTGGCTTTATTTCACTAACGAAACATTTGACTTATTGTATCCCGGTTATGGCGATACATATCCCACCTTCAATGGCGCCATTGGAATGACCTATGAGATGCCAGGACATTCAACAGCAGGCTTGGCTATTAAAACAAATAAAGGCGACACACTTACTTTAAGCGATCGAATAGACATGCACTATACAACATCTATTGCAACCATAGAATCATGTTATCAAAATCGAGAATCTCTTATTAATGAATTTAAAGGATTCTTTAACGTAAAAGCCGGAGATGACACCTATTATATACTAAAATCATCCCGTGTGGATAGGATTGAGCTATTGACAGAATTGCTGGATAAAAATAAAATTATAAGTCACCCTCGAAATCAAAGGCATTTAAAGCTTATTCTTATGAGGAGGATAAATTGGTAAACATAGAAGTGAATGCGCAAGATCTTATTGTCCCTGTAAATCAGCCAAAATCTACGTTAATAAAGGTTCTTTTTGAACGAAATACAAAATTATCAGATACGCTGACATACGATATTACAGCATGGTCTTTGCCTTTTATGTATGGATTGGACGCTTACCAATCTCAGGGGCGCATCGATTTGTCAGATTACAAGCCAAAGACTTATTCTGTTGACAAAAGCGAAACCAAACCATATGCCTACCTCCTCAATTGGACCAGCATCAAAGATGCCAGGTTTCTTTCATCCATATTGAACAAGGGAATTAAAGTAAATTTTTCAACTAAAGGTTTTAATTATAATGGTACGGAATTTAGCGCCGGATCCTTGATAATTACAAGAGTTGACAATGAAAAAGCAAACAAAAGCTACGATGATGAATTAATTAAAATTGCCAAACAGTTAAACAGGAATTTAATACCTGTGTTTAGTGGCTCGGCTATTTCATCAATAGACCTGGGATCTCATAAAATTAGTTTCCTGAAAAAGCCAAAAATTGCCATGCTTTCCGGTGATGGCATTTCTACATTGAATTTCGGCGAGTTGTGGTATTTCTTTGAACAGGACATCAATTTTCCCATTGATATTATTCATGCAACTACCATGAGCCAGGTAGATTTGGATGAGTATGATGTCCTTTTATTGGCATCGGGCAGATACAAAAGTTTACAAAATGATGAGGGATTCAAGAAAATTGATAATTGGGTAATGGCTGGTGGTAACCTTATCTTAATCGGAAATGCCATAAATGGATTTATTGGTGAAGAGAAATCCGACCTGGAAAAAAACAAAAAGGATGAAAAGGAAGATGAAGAGCCGGAGCCTGTATTATATCCATATGGGAAAAGTGAAAGAGAAAATCTAAAAAAATATATCCGTGGTGGAATTATCAAGATGGAAATTGACAATACGCACCCACTTGCTTTTGGATACGACACTCACTATTTCACTTTGAAGAATAACAACCAAACATACAAATTTCTTGAAGATGGCTGGAACGTAGGTTATATAGCTGCTGAAGACAAGGTGGTTTCAGGATTTATAGGTTCGGATTCCAAAGAAAAGCTACATAAAAACCTGGTGTTTGGGGTAGAACAAAGAGGAAAGGGCAAAGTAATTTATTTTGTTGACAATCCTGTATTTAGAGCTTTTTGGCAAAATGGAAAATTATTCCTGGCAAACGCAGTTTTTTTCAATAACTAAATTTAATGGTGATTTTCAATTGATTGAGTTATAAATAAATCGGAAGCCCGGAGTCGGTAGTCATTGTGTCGACTGTCTTCGGTCTTCAGTCTTTATTAGAACAACCATTAGATGAATGAACCTGATTTATTAAATCCCGATCCATTTAAACTCATATTGCTTTTCGGGGATTTTTATTCTTTCTGAAATTCGTTTTAGCCGTTTTGGCAGAGCCATTAAATAATCCCTGGCCTTTTCTGCGGAATCATTAAGATCAACAATATGTTCAATATCCCATTGCTTCAAAAGCGACTCCAAAATATCGATATAGTCTTGGGTGGTATACACCATGATTCGCTGTGCGGCATCAGAAAAGTGTGTAAACAATTCGCCAATTGCCCCTCCGGTTTCTCGTAAAAAATGTGCCGGCATAACAATCTTTTTGCGCATCATGTCTTCAAAAGCCAACATAACCTGACCGGGATCAAGTTCAATAATTCGATTAATGAATTCGATGTACGCATTGGCATGTCGCGCTTCATCTGAGGCAATAATACCGCAAATTTTGGCGAGTCGCTGATTCCCTGCTATTTTTGAAAAACTTGCTACGCGACGATGCGACACATTAGTGGCCAATTCCTGAAAACTGGTATAAATAAAATTGCGGTAAGGATCGTTTCCTGTTCCAATATCAAAGCCATCATTAATCAGATGCTGCATCGATATCTCCATTTCGCGCATATTCACTCTTCCGGATAGATACAGGTATTTATTCAGCAAATCACCATGCCTGTTTTCTTCGGCAGTCCACGCTCTCACCCACCGCGACCATCCATTTTTACCATCTTGCTCCACTCCTTCTATATCCATCAGCCAGGTTTCATAAGTTGGTAGCGCCTCTTCGGTAATGGTATCTCCAATCAACACCGCCCATAAATCATAATTCATCTCCTTCGCAAGCTCCTGAATTTCATTTACTTCATCGAAAAATTCCGGTGACATAGAATCGGGCAACAAATCGGAAGGCTGCCAATTTTTTTCAATCGGTTTCAAATATTTAAGCAACAACTTATCCATTGATTTCTCAATAGTTTGCATTACTTCCAGGCGTACATTTGGCATTTTCATCATGAGTTAAAAAACAATTATAACTAAACACCAAATTAAAGGATATGTTTTGAGGGAATTCCATATTCATACCAATTTGCTAAATAATTTCTTATTCCTTTACCATAGGCTATGGACTAAATAGAGCCTGTCTATAAACTATGATGTGTCATAAATTCAAAAAAATGCCATGCTATGTCGGCAGGCAGGAATACTATACTCCCCTCCACGCTGTCGCTGAACTTTAGCGTAGGCGCCTTGGAGGGGCAAGGGGCGTTAGGCCTTGCTTTGCCGAAGCGGCTACGCGAAGGCAAGGGTGGGTTCACATAAAAAACCATTCATTTTTTTGAATTTTGCCGACTTTATGGACAGACACTAAATAGGACTGCATAATTTCAGGTTTATTAGGTACTCACCATGAAATATTTTAATAATCTATACATTGGAAATGACCACTATTTTAAAGAGTGTACGACGGTTTTGTAAAATTTGTGCTTGGAAGTAATTGTTGGAGAATTGCCTTATCGCATCAACATGGCGGCCGGCCTACGAGGCAGATTTGATTAATCACTTATTTAAGAGGGTTCTGCCCTGAATTTAATGGAAGATCATAAATAATGTCAGAAGTCGGAAGACCGCATCGCCTTTGGCAAGCATACGGAGACCGAAGGGAGACCGAAGCTAAAATGAGTAAAAAGTCTAAAGCTGGTTTACGAAACATTAATAGTTGTTTTTCAGGAAGTCTCTTCTTCTGACTCCTGACTTCGGTCTTCCGTCTCTTACATCAAATGTTTCCATTAAAAGAACAGAACCTTTAAGAGATTAGAATTATGAATCCCTTTCGAAAACTAAGTTTTTTTGAATTTGTGAAATTTTAAGAATTATATATAATTGATAATCTGGTTATTGCAATTCTATATTCATGCATTCGTGGCTGAATTATACTTTTCGGAGTACACTCAATTATCATTTGCAAAACTGTCGTTCATCAGTTTTAAAATACATGACAATAAAACAAGCTTCTCTATTATCTTTGCACCTTATTTTAAAAATGTGGCAACTCAGTTCGATTCGAAAACAAGAATTTATGGCATATTGTATGCCGCAACCACAGCGCTGTTCTGGGGCTTCCTGGCTATTTTTATAAAAGTCACCCTGAATGATGTTGCACCAATAATTGTAGTTTGGTTTAGATTTAGCGTAGCCTTTGCATTTTTATTTGTCTATTTTCTGGCAAAGGACAGACAAAAACTTTCGATCATCAAGAGACCACCCTGGTTAATAGTCGTAGCAGCTTTCAGCCTTACGGTCAATTACCTTGGTTTTGCAAACGGCATCAACCTGACCTCTCCTGCAAATGCCCAGGTCTTTATTCAGCTTGGACCCATTTCTTTGGCGATCATTGGGATTGTAGTTTTCAGAGAAATGCTTTCCATCAGGCAAATATTGGGATTTTTTGTGGCCGGAACAGGGATGGCCTCATTTTACAGAGATCAATTACAAAATTTGCTAGGTAAAGAGGAAATTTATTTTGCCGGTGTACTTTGGTTGATTATAGCCGCCCTGGCCTGGACTGGTTATGCATCGCTTCAAAAAAAATTAGTTCAGAAATTTCATGCCCAGCAACTCAATCTCATCGTTTACGGATTGCCAATGGTAATGCTTCTGCCATTTGTAGATTTCAGCGTTTTCGCCAATTTCACTCCCGGATTATGGGTATTACTGATATTTTTGGGTATAAATACCTTAGTTGCCTACGGATGTTTAGCTGAAGCTTTTAAATATATTGAAGCCAATAAAATAAGTGTGATCATTACCTTAAATCCAATCATTACTTTTTCTGTTATGGCTATTTTGGGTACGATGCAATTGGATTGGATTAAAGCAGAGATTTTTACCATTTATAGCATTTTGGGTGCGTTACTCGTTCTTTCCGGTGCAATTATGGTGGTCATTCCTAAATGGAAGCATCTCAGATAGCACATGACGGATTGTTTTGCTGCCGAAATTGTAAATAATCGAAGTCAGTCTACAAGGATTTTCATTTGAGGGAGTCCAATCCCTGAACGACTATTTCGGCCTTTGCTTTTCCAATTACCCCTTCAATTGCTGCATTATCCGCTGCCTTTAGCTTTTTTACGGATTTGAAATGGCTTAGCAATTTTTTTACAGTTGCTTCGCCAATACCTTTTATAGCAGATAATTCTGAATTTATAGCGCCTTTACTTCGCTTGTTTCGATGAAAAGTGATGGCAAAACGATGCGCCTCATTTCTAATGTGCTGAAGGAGCTTTAACGATTCTGATTTTTTGCTGATGTGTATCGGGTATTCATCATTTGGAAAATACACTTCTTCCAGGCGTTTGGCAATACCAATAATCGGCAATTTGCCATAAACTCCTAATTCCTTTAATGCCTTAACAGCAAAAGACAATTGCCCTTTGCCCCCATCTACCACCACCAAATCGGGCAAAGGAGTATTTTCATCCAACAAGCGCCTATATCTTCTATACACAATTTCTTCCATTGAAGCGAAATCATTTGCTCCGGTAACAGATTTGATCGTATACTTTCGATACTCTTTTTTGGCAGGTTTACCATTTTTAAAATAAACCATAGACGCCACAGGATTGCTACCTCCCAAATTAGAATTATCAAAGCATTCGATGTGGATGGGTAAGGCACGTAGTTGAAGATCACCTTGCAATTGTTGCAACACACGTTTTTCTCTGAAGTCATTAGGCTTATTTAAGGATAGTCTTTCCTTTTTATAATAAAGTGCATTTTTTAGAGCTAAATCTACAAGTTTACGCTTGTCTCCTATCTTTGGCACACGACATTCAACATTCAGGTCATATTCGATTTCGATATTAGAAAGGATTTCTTTTGAAGCGCTTTTGTAGCGCTGTCTAAGATCAATAGCTATTTGAACCAGCAATTCATTATCCGTTTCTTCCAGCTTCTTTTTTACCTCTACCGTCTTGCTGAGAATAATGCTTCCATTGGCGATTTTTATATAATTTACATAAGCGACTTTTTCATCAGATGAAATCGCAAATGCATCGATATCTGTAAGGTTTTGATTGACGATAACGGTTCTGGATTGAAATTTTTCCAAAAGACCTAGTTTGTCTTTCATCAATTGTGCCTGCTCAAAATCCAGTTTTTCTGCAAAAAGTTGCATTTGCTCTTTGTAATAGCTCCGCACAGGAGCCAGGTTACCTTTTAGAATGCTCTCTGCCAGCTTGACATCACCCATGTATTCTTCCTCATCCTGCAATCCGATACAAGGGGCTTTGCATTTTCCGATATGATACTCCAGGCATACCTTATATTTTCCTGATTTAATATTTTCCGAAGCTAAATTCAGCTTACATGTTCGCAAGTAATAGAGATCCCGGATAAGCTCAAGGATACTCTTCATGGCAGGCAAACTGGTGAAGGGCCCATAGTACTTGCCCTTTTGTCGATCAACCCTTCTGGTACTAAATACCCTGGGAAAAGGTTCTTTTAAAACCGTGATGTAAGGAAAACTTTTATCGTCCTTTAGCAGGATATTATATTTTGGCTGGTATTCCTTGATTAAAGAATTCTCAAGAAGCAAGGCGTCAAATTCTGTATTTACAATCGTAAACTCGATCTGATCAATCTCAGAAACCATCTTGAAAGTTTTCCTGTTTTGCCCGGAAAGGTCATTGAAATAGCTCGACACCCTGGACCTGAGATCTTTCGCTTTGCCAACATAAATGACCACAAAATCTTTACTATAAAATCGATATACTCCTGGTTTTTTCGGAATATTTTTTACTTCATCGGGCTTATACCTTGGGACTTTCATCGCAGACATTCATGGAAAAAAGATGCTCCAGGTTAATAGATCTTATCCTGATCCAAACGGTCAATTGCCTCTTCAAAATTTACAGTATCCATGCCTGCAAATTCCGGATTTTGATATTTGTCACAATCAATTTCGACTGATAAAGGTCTTATTGGTCTCGGAAAGGGGCCTTTTTCATATCCCAATACCGAATCAGCATATACCTTTTGCATATATAAATCCCATATTGGCCGGGCTAATTTGGCACCTTGCCCGAGTGTAGTAGAAGTTTTAAAATGAATACTTCGTTCGTCACCACCTACCCAGACACCACTTACCAAATCTTTTGTTAAACCGATGTACCATCCATCAGAGCCATTTTGAGTGGTCCCGGTTTTGCCACCAATCTCATTATCGATTTTAACTTCCATACTCAGTCCTCTGGATGTTCCGCCTTCTTCTTCCACGCCGCCCATCAACATATGCACCATCAGAAATGAAGTTTCTTCACTTAATACTTCCCTGGTTCGTGGAGGGCGCTCCTGGATAACGTTACCGTATTTATCCTCAATCCGGGTTATAAAATATGGTTTGGTATAAACTCCCTTATTTACAAATGTAGAATACGCACCGATCAATTCGTAAACAGATACATCGCTGGTTCCCAGACACAAAGAAGGCACCGCTTCCAATGGATTTTCTACTCCAAGCTCTTTAGCATATTTCACAACTGTTTCAGGAGTTGTCATTTCCTTCATAACAAATGCTGTGATTGCATTTTTTGACCTTGCCATTCCCTGCCTTAAGGTCATTTTTTCACCCGTGAACTTCCGGTTATAATTTTGTGGCGTATAGCTTGGCGGTATTTGACCAGGTGTGTTAAAGGTTACAGGAGCATCTTCTACGATATAGCATGGAGAATACCCAAGATCAATGGCGGCTGTATAGACAAATGGTTTAAATGTTGAACCGGGTTGCCTTCTGCCTTGCATCACATGATCATATTTGAAATGCTTGAAATCAATACCGCCTACCCAGGCCTTTATATGCCCATTTTTAGGATCCATCGACATGAAACCTGCTTGTAGAAAATTCTTATAATACCTCAGCGAGTCTATCGGACTCAGCAGGGTATCGATATCACCCCGCCAGGAGAATACATTCATTTTATATGGTGTATTCAGAACGATATCGATTGAGTCAGCATCTTTCCCATATTTTGCAAGCAATTTTCTATAATGATCTGTCTTTTTAATAGAATTCTTCAAAAAATTAGGGATCTCTCTTCCTTTTTCATCCCGCCAGGGATTTTGGCCATTCCAATGGCCATTGAAGAGTTCCTGAAGATGGGTCATGTGTTTGGTCATTGATTGCTCAGCATAAGCTTGCAAGCGACTATCTATTGTTGTATAAATCCTCAATCCGGATTCGAACAGATCATAACCATTTTCTTTTGCCCAGTATATAAGCTGGGGTTTTATTACAGACCGGAAATATGGTGCAGGTCCCGCAATATGATCTTGGGCTGTATATTTTATGTCAAGGGGAAGCGCTTTTAATGAATCGAATAATTCTCTATTTATAAAGTCATACTTGTATAAGTTATAAAGAACCTCAGTCCGCTTATTTAGCGCCCTTTCAGGATTGGAAATAGGGCTATATCTCGAAGGTGCATTTAGCATTCCTACCAGCATCGCTGATTCCTGATAGTTTAGTTTGTCGGATGTTTTGTTATAAAAAGTTGATGCGGCAGTATTAATGCCATATGAATTATGACCAAAAAAGATTGTATTGAAATACATGGCCAAAATCTCTTCTTTGGTAAACGAGGTTTCAAGCTGAATAGAAATAATCCATTCTTTAATCTTAATTACAAATGGTCGCAAAAAAACAAATTTTTGTAAACTGCCCTGATTTTCCGTCATGGTTCTGAAGATATTTTCTGCCAGCTGCATGGTGATCGTACTGCCACCTCCACGGGAAGAAAAGGTGAGTTTTCCTACCAAAGCTCTTAAAAGTCCTTTTGGGTCGATCCCTGAATGGTCATAAAAACGAATATCTTCTGTGGATAATAAAGTATGTATGAGTTGAGGAGAGAGATCATCGAATGTCACCTGATTTCTGTTGAAACGGAAATACTTGCCCAATACTACTCCGTCTGCAGAAATCAAGATGGATGATAAGTCATTTTGTGCCTCTGGGTTTTCCATAGATTTGTAGCTTGGCAGCTCTCCAAACAAATTAAATAAATTAACCCGGACAGATAAGATGCCTGCAAGGACAATGATTGCCATAGATATAAAGGCAATCCATGCGGCTCTAATAATTTTAGAAAATAGATTAGTTGACTTCCTTTTTGCCATGTCTATTGTTTATAATTTTCTATAAAAAAATTTAGATAATCTTCCGTATTCCCCACTTGATAATAGAGCTGAAAATTATCTTCAGTAACTACGAAATTCTCAAATTTAATTTTATCGCCTTCAGGAAGCATGATGTCACTTTTATTAAATAACTCATAAAAGTTAATCGCTTCTTCCTTAGTTTGAAATTTATTTATAAGCACAATGGACTCTCCATCGTTTAAAGTAAGGTTTCCAGTTTTCAAATTTTGGTCTGCATAATTTTCTTCAAGATACTTTTCGATCAAAGAAGGAATAATTTCCGAAAAGCCCCCAAGATTTGGATATAAAAATATAAAAAAATGAGGCTGATCAAAACTGGCTTTGTATTGAGCTCCATTCCGCTTTAATTCTTTAGTTTTAAAATCCTTACTAGCCTTGAGGAGGCTGTTGGCATAATCCAAAAATTTGCTTTCCGGATTATTTTCAATGAATTGCTGCAATTCGTACTGGTACCTATATTGACCTTCAATTTTTCCGTCAATCAAAATACCCAAAATTCTTAATTGATCACTAAATTCATTGTCGGGATATTGTTGAAGTCCACGGCTTACCAGTAATTTCGCCTGGTTCATATCCTCTTGCAAGTAATAATCATAGGCAATTTTGTATAGTCGTTGAAGGCGTTGTGCAGTTTCATTGCTTTCTTCCCGGAAATTAGGATTGATGGCCAACTTAGCATATATACTAGTTGGATATATATTCGTAAGTTTTTGCTTATACTCATCAGATTTTGGCTCATCAGTAGGCCTGCAAATCAAAAATAGTAGATACAATGTTTCAGGCTCATACTCCGATCCCGGAAATCTGGTCAACAGTTTTTCATAAATTTTGATCGCGTTTTCAGTTTCATCGAGCTGAAAATTATAAATCCCCCCCAGCTTGAAATAAGCATCTTTAATTTTCTTTAATGATTCACCTTTGGCTTCCTCAGAAAATGGAATAGTTTCCATAAGTGCGGCAGTTCTATCTTCAGTTTTCGGAATTTCCTCAATTTCTGCTTTGGCAATCGCGATGGTATCTTCATCCATTATTTCATTTTCCGGATTTATTATTGATATAGATGACTGTTTTTGTGATATCCTCCAATTATCTACCAATGGTCTGTTTCCCCAATTACTCAAAAATTGAGCTCTTCCTGTAGAAACAGCGGCAAGGTTATAAAAATACCACGCACTACCGGCAGGACTGCTATCATCGATGCCAAAAGGATTGGCGCCTGCTCTGCCGGCTATTGACCCATCACCGGCAGAAGTTGTCTGTCGAGCCAATTTACGGGCATCCCTTTCTTTTTGTTTTTCTACCAATTCTTGCTTTGCCACAACATCTTCCAAAAATGTCTGCAGTTCGGCTGTATTCATTTCTGATAAAGCCAATAAGCTATCCTGAATTTGGATGGTTTCAAGTTGCCGTACAAAATCTGAGAGGATTTCAGATCTTTCCTTTATATCTTCAAAACGCTCTTCGTCTTGTGGCAAAACGTTCACCGTACTGTCATAATATGCCTGGGCGAGTTGATAGTCCTTGTACAATTCATAATTGAGCTCACCAAGTTTCAGATAGGTATATCCTTTTTGCCTGGGATTATTTTTACTGGAGGCTACAGAATATTTCAAATATTCTACAGCCAAATCCGGGTCATTATGTTTAATTTCAAAAGCTGCCATCTCATAGTATATGCGATCAACAAAATCCCGATTCTTTTCATCCTTCAACAATTTTTTGAAATATCCCCGTATTTTTTTCAAATCAACATTTTGATCTAGTTTTGTGACTTGCGCGAGATTGAGCTTTGCATAAAATGACAATTCATATTCAGGATTACTTTTTAAACACTTTCTGTAATTATTATATGCCTCTCCTTCAAAGCCAAGTTGTTGATAAACCTGTCCAAGAATAAAATATAATTTTGCTTTATCATTGCCTTTAGAATCTATTTCTACCGCCTGACTCAGATTCCTCACCATATTATCATAGTCTTCTCTTATCTGAAATAAATATGCTTTAACGAGTAGAAAATCATGCATATTTTCCTTACTCAAATTTTCCTTTCTTAAATAATCAGCAACAGCTATTGCATTATTGTGCTCGTTGTAATCAATGAAAGAACGCATCAGAGCCAGGAGCGACTTATGACGAACGTCTTTTTCTTCACTATGTTTATTGATGTATTTAAATGTTTCTATCGCATTCACAAAATCACCTCCATAATACCGCGCTTTTCCCACAAGATAATAACTAGGATAAACCCAATTGCTGTTTTCATGCCGCTGAATAGATAGGGAAGCTTTTACAATAGCATCATCCAGCTGTGCTCTTACACCATTGATCGTTGATGAATCAATATCATGAAAAATCCCTAGTATTTTATTGTAGTTGTTTTTGTGATTCGTTGCTATTGCTTGTTCAACCTCACGAATATTCTCATTTGCGATATAATAGGCATTATACCTGGCCGTGGTATTGTGATATGTTTTGCTAAAAAAATTCTTCTTATGTGAAGCACAAGCGCCGGCAAGTAGCAAAACCACAATGGAGCAAAGGGTAAGTATATTTAAAATATGTGACTTCAATGTTAAACTTCCTGGTAAATTAATAAACGCGAAAATAATGACAATTAATACAATAAAAGTATTTGAAATACATTTTAATATATATTTTTGTGTTTTAAAATAGGTACAAATAAAGGTGAAATCTAGAAGAACTCTTTCTAACTGGCTTATAAACAGGTATTTACTCATTTTACGAAATGAGGAAAACTTTGCCGAAAAGACTACTATTAGCTTTACGTATGCAAAGTTAATTTTGATCACTTTTTTAATTTTGATCATTATGATGATTGGTAGTTTATACCTTTCCAGTACCCTGATGGCTCAGTGGTTTGATCCCAGACACGAGCTGATCATTATGGATAGGCATCTTGTAGATTTGGCGGATAAGGTAGATTCTCTTGAAAATCAAATGAGGATTAAAGATCAGTTTATATCCAATGTGCAAAGAGTATTAATAGGTGAAGTTAGTGGGGATGATAGTATTTTTATAAATGAGGACAATAGTGGTGTAAACAAATCGATCGAACCAATTCAGGCAATTGATTCTCAATTCAGAAAAGATTTTGAGCAATCAGAATTAAGCTTTCTTACAGCCAGTAATCCTATTTCCTATGAATTAGAGTCACAATATTTCTATTCGCCAATAGAAGGAATTGTGACAACGGAATTTAATATTAAAGAAGAACACTATGGCATTGATATAGTTTCTAAAAGCAATGAACCGGTAAAATCTGTAGCTGACGGAACAATAATTTTTGCCGATTGGACTCAAGAGTCGGGAAATGTGATTTGTATACAACATCGAGGCAATATGATATCTGTTTATAAACATAATTCGGCTTTGTTGAAAAAAGTTGGTAACTTTGTCAGTTCTGGGGATGTTATAGCCATAATTGGCAACACAGGCGAATTTACGACCGGTCCGCATCTTCATTTTGAAATGTGGTATAACGGAAATCCTATGGATCCGAAAGAGTTTATTTCATTTTAAAGAATTTGATAAATGTTTAAAAATAAACAAGAAAATATGGCAGCCCAAGACGCTAGCAACTCAAGCAACATTATAGGAAAAGGCACTTTAGTAGAAGGAAATATAGAAACCTTCGGTAATATTAGGATAGAAGGTAAAGTAAATGGAAGCATAAAGAGCAAGTCTAAAATTGTATTGGGCCAATCTTCCTTTGTTGAAGGAAACATTGCGGCTCAAAATGCTGAGATATCAGGAGAGGTAAAAGGAGTTGTGGAAATTTCTGAGCAATTGATCCTTAGACCTTCTGCAAGCATTGATGGAGATATTATCGCGAACAAATTGATTGTTGAAGCCGGTGCATCGTTCAACGGAGGCTGTAAAATGGGTGTTAATCAAACCGAAATAAAAATTGGGGTTAATGGACAAGACAAACCATTCGAAGAAAAAAAACCAAGCGCCTCAGAGAGCGAATCAAATTAATGAGTACGTAAAATATTCGGGATTGGCCTTTCAAATGGCCGGCCTTATTTTATTGGGATATTGGTTGGGTAGCAAAATTGATAGTTGGCTCGATTTGTCCTTTCCCGCGTTCACCATTATTTTAATATTGCTATTTTTGTCGCTTTCATTTTATTCCTTAATCAAAAGTCTTCCTAAAGAGTGAATAACCAATTCAGCAAAATTCCTCATCTTGGTCTGTATAAATTTTCGTTTTTCGTCTTTCTTGGCACATTAATTATAAAAATTGTACTTCCTCAATATGTATATCATCAGATATGGGTAGTACTATTATTCTTTTTTCTACTAACATTGGCCTCTTTATACATAATAGAAAAACTTACTAAACACAATTCAGATAATTTTCTTGCTGTGTATTTCAGTATCATGATTGGAAGGCTATTTATTTCCATCATATTTGCGGCGATATTTATTTTGGCCGACCGCACACATGTCTTTAATTTTTCGATTAATTTTCTGTTTCTCTATTTGTTATTTCTTGGGTTTGAAATATATGGTATAATGACTAATTTGCGCCATATTAATAAGAAGGGTACCGGAGATGAGTAAATATATCAGCCAAAAAATTTATAAGGGCTTATTTTTCAGCACGTTAATTTTACTGTTTACACTAATTCAAATTTTACCTTCATTTGGCGCAGCCGAAGAGGGAGAAAATAAAACAGATTTTATCATGCGCCACGTGCAAGATGCGCATGAATGGCATTTCGCAACCATAGGACATACACATATATCCATTCCTCTTCCTGTAATTTTGTATGAATCCGGTGTTGGTTTTCATTTCTTTATGTCCTCTGACTTTGTCGATGAGCATCATAATAATATCGAAAAGGACGGCTTTTATTTTGATGATCACGGCCATTTAAAAGCCAAAGATGAATCCAGCGTATTTTATGACATTTCTATAACAAAAAATGTGGCTTCTTTATTCATCAGTGTCATACTTTTGTTTTGGGTTTTCTTATCCGTCGCCAAAGGATATAAAAAAAATCCTTTGAAAGCTCCTAAAGGAATTCAATCCGTATTTGAACCCATTATAATTTTTATCCGGGACGAAATTGCAAGGCCAAATATTGGTGATAAAAAGTATGAAAAATACATGCCTTATTTATTAAGCGTATTCTTTTTCATTTGGTTCAACAACCTGCTTGGCCTATTGCCAGGGGCAGCAAACCTGACAGGTAATATTGCTGTTACCTTGACACTGGCCTTATTCACATTCGTAATTACTACTTTTAGTGGTACAAAAGATTACTGGAGACATATTTTCAATACCCCCGGCGTTCCCTGGTGGTTGAAAATTCCAATTCCATTGATGCCACTTGTTGAATTTATTGGGATGCTAACAAAGCCATTTTCATTGATGGTCAGACTTTTTGCTAATATCACGGCAGGTCACATCATCATTATGAGTTTGATTGCTTTGGTATTTATTTTTGAAAGCATATACATAGGACCAATCAGTGTATTGTTTGGTTTATTTATGAATATGGTTGAATTGCTTGTAGCGTTTATACAAGCTTTTGTTTTTACATTGCTTTCGGCTATTTATATTGGACTGGCTGCGGAAGAACATCATCATGAAGAACACAAGGAAAGGCTGGAGAAAACTTCAGTTTAATTTTAATTATAATTCTAAATTTTATCATTTATGTTATCAAGTATTTTATTGTTAGCAGCAGAAGGTTTGGCATTGTTAGGTGCCGGTATCGGAGCGGGAATAGTTGCATTAGGCGCCGGCTTAGGTATTGGCAAAATTGGCGGTTCTGCAATGGAATCTATTGCAAGACAGCCTGAAGCCGGAGGAAAAGTTCAAACCGCAATGATCATTTCGGCCGCGCTTATTGAAGGTGTTGCGCTTTTCGGTGTAATTGTTTGTTTGATTATAGCAACCTCATAATTACGCTGAAGATTTTAATCCGGCCTGTTGACATTAGGTCTGAGGCCGGATTATTTACTAACTAAAAAAATAATATTATGGATCTTATAACCCCTGCTTTTGGATTAATATTTTGGCAGACCCTTATCTTCCTTGTCGTATTATATATACTTGGAAAATTTGCCTGGAAACCCATACTCGGTGCGCTGAAAACAAGAGAAGACTCAATAGATGAGGCTTTAAGATCAGCTGAAAGAGCAAAAGAAGAAATGGCAGACCTAAAAGCTGATAATGAAAAATTATTGGCCGAGGCAAAGCTGGAAAGAGACAAAATGCTAAAAGCTGCATCAAAAATAGCTGAAGACATGAAAGATCAGGCCAAATCGGATGCCAAGGTTGTAGGAGAAAAAATGATTGATGAAGCCAGAACTTCCATAGAAAGTGAAAAGAATGATGCCATTCAACAGATCAAAGATCAGGTTGCAGAACTTTCCATTCAGATTACGGAAAAGCTCTTGAAGAAAAATCTCTCTGATGATAAATCGCAGCAAGAGCTTATCAAGGGTTACATGAAAGATATAAAGCTAAACTAAATGTCGGAATTTAGAGTCGCTTCAAGGTATGCCAGATCAATTTTTGAATTGGCCATTGAAATGAAAAATGTGGAACGGGTATATGAAGATATGCTCACTATAGAGCAGGTTTTGTCAGAAAACAAAAATTTAGTAACACTGCTAAGAAATCCCATTATCCGATATGACAATAAGTTAAGAGTGTTAAACCATGTATTTGAAAAACACATGGATCAACTAACGCTCAAATTTTTTAGATTGATCTGTAGAAAAAACAGGGCACAAATATTATTAGATTGTACTAAAGCTTTCCTGGATCTTTACCACAGTTATAAGGGAATTGTGCGTGCAAATATCTCTACAGCAGTAATAATTTCAGCTCAAATCAGCAAAGATTTTGAATCTATTATTTCAGAATCAACCGGCAAAAAGGTAGAACTGGAAACCAGAGTAGATGAGTCGCTTTTAGGAGGCTATGTACTCAAAGTTGGAGATAATCAGATCGATAATTCATTGAAAAGTAAATTGAATAAGCTAAGACGAGAATTAAAAAGCCGTCCATAAAATTACATTAAACAAGTATTAAGATATATTATGGCTGATATAAGACCAGATGAAGTTTCGGCGATATTAAGAGAGGAACTTTCGAATTTTAAAACAGAAGCTGAATTAGAAGAGGTTGGTACAGTACTCCAGGTAGGTGATGGTGTTGCACGAATTTATGGACTATCCAATGCACAATCCGGGGAACTTCTTGAATTTGATAATGGGACTACCGCACTTGTATTGAACCTTGAAGAAGACAATGTTGGGGCAGTTTTATTTGGTGATTCTGAGGAAATTAAAGAAGGGGATAATGTAAAAAGAACCAAAACCATTGCTTCCATAAAGGTTGGCGAAGGCATGACCGGCAGGGTGCTGGATACCCTGGGAAATCCGATTGACGGAAAAGGTCCGATTGAAGGAAAACTCTATGACATGCCTTTGGAACGAAAGGCCCCCGGGGTTATTTATAGGGAACCGGTATCCGAACCTCTTCAGACAGGTCTCAAATCCATAGATTCTATGATCCCTATAGGAAGAGGACAAAGGGAATTGATCATTGGTGACAGACAAACAGGAAAAAGCGCCATCGCCATTGACACCATCATAAATCAAAAAGAGTTTTACGATAAGGGTGAACCAGTATATTGTATTTATGTAGCGATAGGCCAAAAAGCATCCACTGTGAAGCAGGTTGTGGCTACTTTGGAAACAGCCGGGGCAATGGATTATACTATTATCGTGTCGGCATCAGCTGCTGATCCGGCTCCAATGCAGTTTTTTGCACCGTTTGCAGGAGCTACGATTGGGGAATTTTTCCGCGATACAGGAAGACCGGCCCTGGTTATTTACGATGATCTTTCAAAGCAAGCCGTCGCATACAGGCAGGTATCGTTACTTTTGAGAAGACCTCCGGGACGTGAAGCCTATCCGGGAGATGTTTTCTACTTGCATTCGAGATTATTAGAACGCGCGGCGAAGGTGAATGGTAATGATGAGATCGCACAGCAAATGAATGATTTACCAGCTTCACTTGACGGAATGATAAAAGGTGGAGGTTCTCTGACTGCATTGCCCATTATTGAAACCCAGGCAGGCGATGTTTCAGCCTATATCCCTACCAACGTAATATCTATAACGGATGGGCAGATATTTTTAGAAACAAATTTGTTTAACTCAGGTATCCGGCCTGCAATCAATGTGGGTATATCCGTATCGAGGGTGGGTGGAAAGGCTCAAATTAAACCCATGAAAAAGATAGCCGGCACCTTAAAACTTGATCAGGCCCAGTTCCGTGAATTGGAAGCATTTTCCAAATTTGGTTCTGACCTTGATGCTGCAACTCAACGAACCATTGATCGAGGCAGAAAAAACCAGGAAATATTAAAACAGCCTCAGTTTTCCCCAATGCCGGTAGAACAACAAGTTGCTATACTTTTCGCGTCTACCAGAGGATTTACCGATAGTGTGGATGTTGAAAAAATGAAAGCTTTTGAAGAAGCGTACCTGAATGAAATGAAAATCCAGCACGCTGATGTGTTGAAAGAATTGAACGAAGGAAAGCTGACCGACCAGGCTCAAAAAACAATGAAAAAAGTAGCGCTTGAAATTGCTGCTCAAATATAGAAATACTGATATATTGCTGCAATGGCAAATTTAAAAGAAGTAAGAACACGTATCCAGTCTGTAAAGTCGACACAGCAGATCACCAAAGCAATGAAAATGGTAGCCGCTTCAAAATTGAGAAGGGCACAGGATGCAATTCTTCAGATGCGGCCTTACGTAAAGAAACTTTATGGAATTCTTGAGAATGCGATCGCAAGCATTGATAGTGATCATCAAAGTACTTATAGTGTTGACCGGGATGTGAAAAAAGTATTGCTTGTAGTGATAACTTCCGACAGGGGCTTATGTGGCGCATTCAATACCAATGCCATCAAAAGCGGATTGAATTTGATTGAAGAGAATTACCAGGAACAAGAAAGAGACAAACAATTATGGATTTTCCCTTTAGGAAAAAAGGCCTACGATTTTTTCTCAAAGAAGAACTACCAGGTCATTGACAACTTCTATGAGATATTTGGGAATTTATCTTTCGATAAATCAAAGGAGGCCGCAGAGTTTATGATGCAGGGATTTCTTGCCGGTGATTTTGATAAGGTGGAATTGGTGTATAATGAATTTAAAAATGTAGCAACCCAAATCCTTAGAACGGAGCAATTTTTACCACTTATACGAGAAGAAAAGAAAGAAGAATCCAATACTTCAACAGATTACATTTTTGAACCTTCGATAGAATATATCATTCAGGATATGATCCCCAAAACCTTAAAGGTGCAACTGTATAAGGCGGTTTTAGAATCAAATGCTTCGGAAAATGGCGCACGGATGACTGCCATGGAACAGGCTACAGAAAATGCGGGAGAATTGCTCAATGATCTCAAATTAGTTTACAACAGATCCAGGCAAGCAGCAATTACCACAGAAATTCTTGAAATTGTAGGTGGAGCTGAGGCATTAGGAAACGGATAATAATTTGACAAGAATATATTAGGAGCAGCAATTAGTGGATATTTGCTGCTTTTTTTGTGTATGAACAGAAGAGAATTAATTCAGAACCTGGGCAATTATCATACATCATTTGATGAAGAAAAGGCATTTATCCCCAGATTCAAATCACTATTAAGTAACTTTCCCAATTGCTATGAGCGATCCTTACTAACCGGCCACATGACTGCCTCTGCCTGGATCATTGATGAAAAAGGAAGTTCAGCATTGTTGGTGCATCATAAAAAATTAAATCGTTGGCTCCGGCCTGGAGGACATGCAGATGGAGATGAGAATGTGCCGGCTGTTGCTACCAAAGAAGCCCGTGAAGAAACGGGATTGACATCATTGAAATTGATCGAGGATAATTTCTTCGATATAGATATACATTTAATTCCCAGACATGGGGATAATCAAGCTCATTATCACCACGATATCCGTTTTCTGTTCGTTGCCGAAAAAACTGAGAAGTGTGTAATCAGCGATGAATCCAATGAATTGAAGTGGATACCTATGGATAAAATAAATCAATTCACAGGAAATAATAATTCGATACAAAGAATGGTTTTAAAGACAAAGTGGATTTTTAGTTAACTGTATAATTCCTACATTTGATGGCCTTTTAAAACAGAAATCAGGTAATAATATATTGAGGATTCGGTTATGTAGTTAAAACAAAAAAATGAAGCAATACAATTTTTTCAAACTAGCTCTTCCATTTGTTTCCATCCTGGTATTTATGATCGATGGATGTGAAGTGAAAAATAGCAAGGAAAAGGAAATTATTGGTGAGTGGCACGCGTATTGGGAAACAAAGGCGGATGAGAGCATCCCAATGCAAAATGATGAGCATTTAAAAATGGATGGCCGGATAAATTTTATGCGAAATGGAAAGGTTGAGATCATGGCCTTTGGCTATGAAGGATGTATTTTCTCAGATGATACTCTTACCAATACCCTCAATTGGAAGATTGATGATGAAGTGCTCCGGTTTATTGATAATGGAGATGACAATGGACTTCCCTACACTATAAATAAATTTAGCGATCAGGAACTTCAATTAACCTTGTTAGAAGATATTAATTTGACCTTGCGTAGGAACTGATCAACTAATCCTTTTGTAATATTCAACTTTAGCATTTTCTGCCAGATCGCTTACTTTAGAGATCAAACTGGATTTCTGAGCTTCATTAAAGCTGCTAAATCCTTTTGCCAGTTGGATCTTTTCCTTGATAAGTTGTTCATTTTCGGCTCCGGTAATCAGAACACTAACTGGTAAAGACCAAACAAAATACAATGCTTCCTTAATAGATAATCGATCTGGTATAGCCGGCTTATCTGTTTCCCAAACCACATCACCCGATTTGATTTTCTTACCAAAAAATCTACCGTCTGCCAGGGTCTTCATCGCCAAAATTCCCAAATTCTGATCCAAAGCTTTAGGTAGGACCGTATTTATAAAGTGATCCTGACTCGCGTCAATCACATTGATGGGCATCTGAACGGTTTCAAAAAATGGATTTTCTGAAGTTCTTTCAAGAACCCTCAAATGAGCCTTAGGATTTCTATGTCCTGTGAAACCAACATGCTTCACTTTTCCATCCTCCTTTGCCTTCATAACGACATCAAACACCCCATTTTCTATGCGCGTGTCTACATCGCCTGGGTTAGTCACTGAGTGTACCTGCCAAAGATCAAGATAGTCCGTATTTAATCGTTTCAACGACGCATCCAAATGTTTTTGCATGGTAGCCGCATCCTTTGCTGTAGATTTGGTCATCAGGAATATTTCTTCGCGGTATTTAGGAGTGAGGTATTTTCCATATCGAATCTCACTTGTATGTGGTCCATACGACTCGGCGGTGTCAAAAAATCGAATTCCTCCTTCAATGGCTGCCTCTATAACTGCCTGAGCATCTCTTTCTGTGGTCCAGCCTACATGATATCCCCCAACCCCAAGCATAGTCACATCCCTTCCGGTTTTTCCTAGTTTGCGCAAAGGAAGTATTGAGCCCCATTTATCCGATGATGCGCTTTTACCAAAAGAAATATTTTGAATTGGGACCATAATTCCAGCTGTCAAGCCCGTCATTTTTTTTAGGAATTGCCTTCTCTTTTCCATGATGAGGTAGTTTACGTGTTCGCCATTTAATTGAGACCAAAGTTACTAAATATCCATCATTTAAACAGCAGTTTTAGTGGCTAAATCTCATTTTGAGGTGTTGGAAAAATAGTTTAGCTTCATAGTCATGAAAACCTACGAGTTACAGAGCCTACATGGGTTGTTATTCCCTGAGCCAATATCAAGTCATTTTGAAGT
>SDBV01001006.1_pt1 | contig 41485 bp, 37 predicted proteins | sample 2277081 | NCBI WGS metagenome assembly SDBV01 (sample SAMN10402039, study PRJNA504765) | marine sediment metagenome | isolation source: marine sediment core GS10_PC15, 223 cmbsf | place: Arctic Ocean: Southern Knipovich Ridge | collected 2010
CTGGATCATTAGCCTCAAAGACGGCAGTACTATCTGCGTCAGCCTGGTTCACGTTAGTACCATCAAGTAGCAAGCCTGTTCTGTCTTCACGAATAAGGTAGGCTGACATAACCAGTATTGGCGCGGTGACGCCTGCAATAGCCGATACACCACCATCGCCGTTGTAGTTACCGCTACCGGTATCTGCGCTGAAGATGATAAGCTTCGCGGCATTGAGTTCATCTATGTGCGCAGCAAAGCCCTCTCCATTACCTTGTCCTATTTCCTGCAGTAAACCTCCATCAGAAATCACATTGTACCCTGCACCTTTCAGCTGAGGGATAAATGTGTCGGCTTCAGCGGCTGCCTGTTGGACGTAAATGATGTCTGCACCCGCGAAAGGCCCCGCAAACGCGGATCCCATGCCTAAAAGACACGCGGTCAAAGCCAACACCATTCCTATAACAATTTTCTGCATATTCATTCTTTCTTCCCTCCCTTTCCATTAGAGATTACGAGATTTTCGGTTGCACATGCAACCGCTTTAACTCACGCCCACGACAGATGGACGCTTGACGAAAAACTATATTTAACTTTGGGCCAATAAAGTTTCTTAGGTGAATTTGAACCAGGTATTGCGGGCGCAAAGGGGCCACCCGCAGCCGTCAGCATGTCGGTAAAACCTACGTCCGGATACGGGGCTGCTTCAGTACCACATACCCAGATGATGTTGGCCGCCATGGCTGTGCCGGCCACTCCGGCTGCCAGTACTACTGCTAGAAAAACACAACTCAACATTCTAATTCTATACGTCTTAATTTTTTCACTCCTTCATTATTATTCAAAGAGCAACTCTGCATCTACCGTATCCTGATGCAACAGGCATCCAGATGGTACAACCTGTCCGAACTCTCCCTTTTTCCCGTCCCTCATGACCACTCCCCAAGAGCGACGCGCCTTTCTTCCGCAACGTTGCTCCCGCTCAGTTGCGGCCCACTCCCATCTTACTCCTTAACCTTAAAACTCAAATCCTCACATTGCCTCAGATTCAAGGTTTTCCTACACGAAACAGAACCACGTGTTGGTTTCACACATTGGCCAGCCGCTGTCGTCGCGAGTGTATTTTTTGAACTCGACGTGACCGTCCATATACAGCACATTAGAGCCGCCGGGCAGGTGGTTGCATTCAACCATCCCTTGCGTCCAAGCCTTCGTGCGCATACGTATTTTGTCCATCATCACGGGGATTGAGCTTTGCGCAGAATTGGATGCGGCGGGATTATATATATCAGTAATGGCGAATCGCTCGATTCCTTCACGCATCGCGTACCAGATGAGACTCTCTCCCGTGCCGTCCCGATTGTATTGTGGCGGCAAGAATTTCGTCACCGGACAGTCCAAACCCGGCCCGTAACCTTGCCAATACTCTCCCCATGTGAGGTCTGCCGGCACGCCCGGCAGTCCGGTTTTGGCGTCCCTACTATAGCCCCGGTCGCTCTTCCACTTGTCCATGAGGCTTTCATGCGAGTATCTCATGTTCGGCCGGGTATTTTCGTGGTCGACTTCACCATTCCTCATGATCAACTTTGCGTCGTCATCCTGCGGACCCGTATTTGCATAACCGAAATAACGGTACGATGACTCCTTGAAAACATTACGCCAGACCATGTTACCCAGATCGTCTTCCACTTCGATGTAGCACGAGTTCTCAGCGCAAGCTTTCTGGACCTCCTCCGCGTACTCCTTAGCGTTCGAGTCCGCATCGGATGGGCAGACGCTGACGGCCATATCGGTCAAATACTCTGGGTAGATCTGTCTGTACGCAACCCGTTGGCCCTTGAAGGCGGGCCGTGGCGGAAAGGAGCCCGCACTTTCATTGGCATACATCTTACACACGATTCCGAACTGCTTAAGATTGTTCGCACAACTCGCACGCCGCGCAGCTTCCCGGGCCCGCGCCAATGCGGGCAGCAGAATCGCGGCCAGAATGCCGATGATGGCTATCACCACCAGCAGCTCTATCAGTGTGAATCCTCGCTTTTTCATCTTATCGACTCCTTGTTTACGTTATGCTCTTCCACATCGTGTAAGCCGGTGCATTTGGGTCAAGCCTTCACTCAAGCGCCGAATGCTGTGTATTCTGCGCCCTGCAATTACTATCGCTTCGCTACTTGCGTCCCAACCCCTTCCGTATACGGTTTTTCCTTGTCTAACTGTCTGCTGCGTGGGGCAAAAGAGGATACGCCCGTAAAAATGCTATTCTATTAGACCATTGCGAACCATGTGTTGGTCGCACTCATGGGCCAGCCGGTGTCGTCGTCAGTGTATTTCTTGAACTCGACGTGACCGTCCATGTACAGAACATTCGAACCGCCGGGCAGATGGTTCATTTCATACAACCTGTTTTGTCTTCCGCTATTGATACGAAACCTGACTTTGTCCATCATCACGGGAATGCTGCTCTGACCCGCCGCTGATCCCGCCGGATTGTAGATGTCGGTTATGACGAACCGCTCGACTCCTTCCCGGAGCGCATAATAGACTTTGCCGTTCTGTCCCGTACCATCGGTCGTCCAACTGCTATTCCTAAGGGGAGCGTCCAGACCCGGCCCATTGACTCTAAGAAAATCTCCCCATGTTACATTAGCGGGCACACCCGGCACATTCATTTTAACGTTCGAGTCCGCATTGTTCACTCCCGGAATGTTCAGACTTTTTACATAGTTGGTTGCCATCGTAATATGGGAATCTCTCATATTCGTGCGGTAAGCTTCAAAGTCGACCACGCCGTCGGCTGGATCGCCTATCCATTCGAGACGATCATCGTCATCCAGGCGACTCGTCGTGGCGTAACCTATGTATCTGTACGATGGTTCACCTTTGAAGACGGAATCGCCGTCTTCTTCCCAGCACTGGTTCTTGGCACACCACTCATTAACATTGTCAATGTAGTCCCGAACCTCGGAGTCGTGATCGGATGGACATACCAAAATCGCCGGATCCGTCAGATACTCCGGGTATACCTGCATGGTCGCAAGTTCCTGCGCCTTGTGACCGGGTCGTGGCGGGAATCTGCCGTCGTTCTCGTTCGCGTACATCTTGAATATTATCCCGAGCTGTTTCAGGTTGTTGGCGCAACTTGCGCGACGTGCCGCTTCCCGAGCCCGCGCCAAGGCAGGCAGCAAAATCGCCGCCAGTATGCCGATGATCGCTATAACCACCAGCAACTCTATCAGCGTGAATCCTCGCTTTTTCATCTTATCGACTCCTTGTTTACGTTATGCTCTTCCACATCGTGCAAGCCTATGCACTGGGGTCAAGCCTTCACTCAAGCGCCGAATGCTGTGTGTTCTGCGCCCTGCAATTACTATCGCTTCGCCACTTGCGTTCCATTTCCTTCCTCATAGGACTTTTCCCGGTAAAGCGCATCGATCTCTGCGTCACTCAGCGCTTCATCCATAATCATGAACTCAGAAATCCGGCCGCGTGAGTGCTTCTACGCTAATAGTCACGGATCCAGGCATTGGTTCGGGATACAGGCCATCCTGAATTATCCTGAGAGTATTTCTTGAACTCTACATGACCGTCCATGTACAGCACGTTAGCGCCGCCGGGCATATGGTTGAAGGATGTCAGGTCTTCAAATCGCCCGGTAGATTTACTTTGGTAAACGCGCATTTCGTCCAGCATCACCGGAATGCTGCTTTGACTTGCCGCGCTAGAGGCCGGGTTGTATATATCCGTAATGGCAAATCGCTCTATCCCTTCGCGCAATGCGTAAAAGGTGCCGCTCTGCCCGGTACCGTCCGGCCAACCCGGATTGCCCCTATAATTCATAAACTGAAGAGTGATGTCGTCTACAATGCCATAGGCTGTCCAGTAGCCTCTCCATTTCACGCCCGGTGGCACATTAGGCAAGTTGCATGCTGCTTCGGATCGGTCGATATCTTTGTCACCATACGTCTTCAGAAAATAGGCCTCGAGCATATCGTCATGCGATCTCCACATGTTCGAGCGGGTATGGAGATGGTTTAGCGGGCCATAGTTTGGATCATAGGAGACATTGTCACCGAGACCATCTTTCGAAAACTTATGATCGGCATCGTCGTCTCGCACACTTGTGTTTGCATAGGCGATATACTGATATGAGGCATCGGCAGCTTCAGCAGTATTTTCGAGTCCGGAAACGTGGTTATAGTCAAACACCGATTCACCATCATTGTCAAAGCAGCCGTTCGTCGAACACCACTTATCCACAAGCTCCACAATTTCCTGGACATCCCGTAGAGGATCTGATGGACAGACGGAGATGGCAAAATCCGTGAAATACTCTGGATAGATCTGCAAATATGCCAGCGCTTTGTATCGACTTCTGCGTGGCGGGAAATAGCTCCCGCTGCTTTCGGTCGAGTACATCTTGAAAATAATGCCGTACTGTTTCAGGTTGTTCGCACAACTTGCACGCCGGGCCGCCTCACGCGCCCGAGCCAATGCCGGCAGCAAAATCGCTGCCAGGATGCCGATGATGGCGATCACAACCAGCAACTCTATCAGTGTGAATCCTCGCTTTTTCATCTTATCGACTCCTTGTTTACGTTATGCTCTTCCACATCGTGCAAGCCGATGCACTTGGGTCAAGCCTTCACTTAAGCGCCGAATGCTGTGTGTTCTGCGCCCTGCAATTACTATCGCTTCGCCACTTGCGTTCCATTTCCTTCCGCATAGGATTTTTCCCGGTAAAGTACATTGATCTCCGCGTCACTCAGCGCTTCATCCATGATCATGAACTCAGCAATCCGGCCGCTGAAAGCGCGAATTGGATCCTTGAGCGCGGTATGCAATGTCCAGTTGCCCAAATCAGCATCGCCTATTCGCATTTTGATTGGGGCGGGAAGAGATTCAGAGTGGATCTTCTTTCCATTAAGAAAATGGGCCACGGTTCCCGTCGCATTGTCGGCCCGCACCGCCACATGCAGCCATTGGCCAAGGTTGTGCAGCCCCATGATCGGCTTGGTCTTGAAATTGTGTACCTGATGGCCAAGGTTCATACTTGCGTACGAGGGTGCGTTCAGGGTTTGGGGGGTGTCAGGGTAGCTGATGCCAAGCTGAATCTCCCCAGTCCATCGAATTAGCCAGTGGATTTCGCCGATATCGAAATCGTCCGTGAGCATAATGGCTGTGAATCTCCGGTCCAGGCCGTCCACACGGATCCATGCCGCCAAAGTAAGCGCGTCGTATTGTCCGGGGACATTAACACGAACACGGTCGCCGGGACGTTTGAATTCCAGCGCTCCCTTACCCGGCCACCGCCCGTCGGTCCAGTTGCATCCCACGATGGCCCCGTCCATGGCATGATTCGATTCATCCTGGCTCACGAGACGTTGGTCGTTCTCTTCGTTCGGCTCAAAGTCGTAATAGAGCAGCATCCGGTCATCGTCCTTGAGCTGCTGGCTGTGTGCGGCCCAGGAAGCTGCTTTTTCTCGCAATGCTATCTCCACCGCACGATTCATGTCTTCTTTCGACGAGAACATTGTATGGCCCGCATCAAGGGCGCGGGTCCTTCCCGACCGATCTATGAACAGTCCATTGCCTGCGAGCAATTCCGTCCGCTGAGCGATATCCCTTTGGGACTTCGGCGGGTATAGTTCCACCTTGCCCTCGAAGACATGCACTCCCGTTCCTACGGTCGGCGTGGCCTCCAGGCCGAACTCCGTGCCGATGTCGACTAGTTCCGTCTCCGCCGTAACGATGGAAAATCCCTGGGCCGACGAGGGAACCCTTGCTCGTAGCTTCCCACTGCGGAGAAAGCACTCATTGCGTGAACGCAGATACAATTCGGCGGGACCCTCGAGAATGACCGTCGCGCCTGAGTAGAATTCTAAACGCGCCAAACCGGAATCCAGCTTCAGATTTCCAGGCGGAATCGTATCCCCGGGGTTGTAGTCACGGCCGAAGGCCCACACGTCATTAGCAGCACGGGTGAGAACTGCCACGCCGTTGTCCGTCGATTTCAATGGCAAATACGCGGCAAGGTCTCGCTGAACGTCCTGGCGTCCTTTGTTGTACATCGCATACGAGAAGACCAAACCCATCACGATAACGGTTGCCGCCGCGCAGGCGGCAAGCCCCACTCCGCGCAGTGATAGTCCGGCAAACCATCCTCGGATGCCTTCCCGCTTTTCCCTCGCTTTTGTGAGTTCGCCCACCGCAGACGTTGACGCAGCATCCGGCGCAAGCAATTCCGAAGCGCACAGCACCTGCAATTCTTCACGCAGCAGGGCCTCATCACGCAAGAAACAGGCCGCGTGTTTGCGTAGTCCTTCATGCGTGCGAAGCAAACTATTGAGCCGGTCCAGTTCCGCATCGCTGGCCTCTCCAACGGTTGCCAGGCTCAACAACTGTTCGAGTTCATTGCATAGCGCTTCTGGAAGCTCTTGTGATTCATGACTCATGTGCTACTCCTCCTGTGTCCAGGGCTTGTGATGCCAGCCTGGTCTGGATACATTTCTTAAGGGCTTTTCGGACACGCATCAACAGGCTTTTCACCCCATCCACGGAACGCCCGGTGGCTTGGGAAATCTCCTTCATCCGGGCATTGGCCACGTAATACAGTTTCAACGTTTTCTGCTGGCGCTTAGGAAGCCCTTTGATGCAATTCCGTAATGCAAACTGCCGCTCGGAGACCTGCTCGAACTCAGGAAGTGCGGCCTCCGTCATCAACTCCGCCACGTCCGGTTGAAAAACCAGGTGGTCCCGCTGCCTGTCACGATAGAACGCCAGCACCTCAAAGCGCGCCACGGCCAGCGCCCAAGGCAGAAATGGGGCATCAGTGCGAAAATCCCCAACTTTTTTCCACAAAGTTAGATTGGTCTGCTGCAAAACATCCTCGCTATGGGCGTAGTCGCCCAGGGAGGCAAGAATGTAACCGCGCAAATGCGACTGATGCGCTGCCAGCATCTGAACAAACCTGTCAGATGGCGTATTCTCTTGCTTGCTCATGTTCACCCCCATTACCTAAAATTACATATATAATCTCCACATTTCGGTATTTGGTGTCAAAAAAAGTGGAGCGTTCTCTCATTTGCTCAAATTCTCTCCCATTTCCTATTTACATATATAATCTCCACATTTTGGCATTTGGTGTCAAAAAACATATCTCTAGAAGATATTCGGCCCAAGTCATTATACTCAAAACCAATAACACGTCTATCGGAGCGAGACGCGTGTTTGCAGCGTCTATCCAGGCAAAACCTTGGTTTTTTACGAAATGTCGCAAAACGACTGGAAGATGTCGCAAAGTGTCCTGTAAGGACGAGGGAAAAAAGAGTATCATCTAAGATCATACTGGGCGACATGCGGGAACTTATAGAGAGGGAACAATAAAATGAAAAGACGAAGTTTTCTAAAACTGGCGGCGGCCAGCGTCGCGATAACGCCTCTCATGAGTTTTGCTTTGACCACTAAGAAAACGAGACCCAACATCGTTTTTATCCTCGCGGACGATTTGGGCATTATGGACGTTGCTGCGTACGCGACTCATTTGACGGGGCGAAAGCCTCAAGAGCTTTATTATGAGACCCCAAATATTGACAAGCTGGTCGAGAAAGGCATCTCGTTTTCCCAGGCCTACGCTAATCAACTCTGCTCGCCGTCACGCGCGGCAATTCTTACCGGACGAATTGCGTCACGTTTGGGTGTTACGACAGCGACACCACGCACCAAGACCTACTACAACGAGGGTATAACGCCGCCGAAAGGCTACAGTTTACACGACGCCTTCAGGCACAAGGATCCAATTAGAGAACAACAGGCCTGGTTGAACGCACTATCGAACACCGCCGTTTCACCCGAGATACCCACACTGCCAAAGGTCTTGAAAACACATGACTGTGCATACATTGGCAAATGGCACCTCGGAGGCCACGGCGCCAGAGGCCAACAACCGAGCGACCACGGTTTCAAGGAAATTGCCTATTTTGACGCCGGCGGATCCCCTTACTTCAATTGGCGTAAACGGTGGGACGAAAGGGAACTCTATTCCAAAAAGATGCCGCAACCCGAACTCACTATAGGAAAGTCGGGAGAGCCAACAGGCCAAACCTATCTGACCAAAGACCTAACCGTTCAAGCACAGCGCTACCTTCGAGAACGCGCAAAAACTCCTGAAAAACCGTTCTTTCTATATTTCGCCCATTTTTCCGTACACACACCGCTACAGGCCGAAAAGGAACTTATCAGTTCTTTTGAAAGTAAAGGCACTCGTGGGAATGGCGGTCACAACAATCCCGTTTACGCGGCCATGGTCAAACATCTGGATGATTCGGTTGGCGATATCATGAATACACTCGAGGAAACGGGGCTTGCGAAGAATACACTGTTGGTTTTTTCGTCAGATAACGGAGGTGTGGAATACACAGATCCTCCGGCCACCGACAACTTCCCCTTTAAAGGCGGCAAGGCATGTCTCTATGAAGGAGGTGTGCGCGTGCCTTTGACCTATTATATGCCCGGACGCTTCGAGCGGGCATGGTGCGAAAGCCCCGTCGATTGCACTGACTTCCTGCCCACCTTTGCCAGTCTGACGGACAACAGCGTTCCTGATGGCGTAGACGGCCAGAACATCACAGCGTTGCTTGAGAATCCTCTGGCCCAGGGACCTGAGCGCACATTCATCTGGCACTATCCATTCAACGTCAAAGTAAAGCATCCGGACAACGGTCTCCCGCTGACGCCCCACTCGGCAATTCGGGTCGGCGACTACAAGCTGATATGGGATTGGCACGGCAAACTCGAGTTATACGATGTTCCCGATGACCCATATGAGCATAACGATCTGTCCAAAGCGATGCCGGAGAAAACGAAAGATATGTTCCGCCAGTTGTGGGAGTGGCTCGATGAGAATGTAGAAACGCGATACTTCCCGCGCTTTAATTCAAATTACGTACCTGAGAAGGATGAGCGAGGCTACCCTTTCAGGGACCTCAGAAAAGAAATGCTCGGACTGCCTGGTCTTGGCGAAAATTAAGGAGAAGACATTGATAACCCATGACATTTCCAGACGAAACTTCTTTAAGACAACAGCGTGCGCAACGGCCCTATCCGCTTTCTTGCCGGGAAGAGAAACTCGCGCGGCGCAAACCGGATCAGGAAAAAGGCCCAACGTCCTGTTCGTGTTGGTGGACGACCAGCGCAATGACTCGCTGGGTTGCGCCGGGCACCCCTTTATCAAGACGCCAAATATCGACAAGCTCGCCCAAAACGGCCTGCGCTTTGAAAACACGTTTGTATCAACTTCCATATGCATGGCGAGCCGCGCCTGCCTTTTCACCGGCCTCACCGAACGCAGCCACGGCTATTCCGGTGGAGGAAATCCGCCCGTTATTCCAGAAGACATCGACACAAGCTTCCCCGTCTTGCTCAGAAAAGCGGGATATCGCACCGGCCTCTTTGGGAAGCAGCACGTGAAATTCCTCGAGGGGGCAAGCGCGCTGGACAGAATGTTCGACTCCTATGAGGTCATTAGCCGCCATCCCTATTTCAAAAAGATGCCTGACGGTTCTGAGCGACACACAGCCGAACTCATCGGCGATCGTTCCATTGAATTCCTAAATTCGCAGCCAGATGACGACCCCTTCTTCTTGTACATGAGTTTCAATATCTCACACGCGGAAGACGGCGACAAGCGGCCCGGCATCGGCCATTTCCCATGGCCGAAAAAGGAGGACGGCTTGTATGAGGACATTGATCCGCCTAAGCCGGACCTTTCAGATCCCGAGTATTATGACTGCCAGCCTGATTTCCTGAAGGACTCTATCAACCGGGAACGGTATTTCTGGCGCTGGGATACTCCGGAGAAGTATCAGACGAATATGCGGGCCTATTACCGGATGCTTACAGGCATGGACAGAATCGTCGCCAGGGTACTGGACACTCTCGAAGAAAAGGGCATGGCTGACGATACCGTTGTGATCTATTCGGCCGACAACGGATACTACATGGGAAATCGGGGCTTCGCGGGAAAATGGTCGCATCACGAGGAGTCCTTACGCGTGCCCCTCATAATCTATGACCCACGTTTGCCAGAGAAAAGAAGGAATCGCGTTGTTGATCCGATGGTAGTCAATCTGGACATAACGTCAACCATCCTCGACCTGTGCGGTGTTGATGAACCTTCAAAATACCAGGGCAGGAGTTTAGTTCCGATCCTAAACGGCAAAACACCAAGAAATTGGCGCAAAGACGTCTATTCGGAGCACCATGCACGAATCGACGGCATTCCGAAATGGTATGGCGTGCGTGGTGAGAGATACACATACGCCAATTACTACGAGAACGATCACGAGTTTCTGTATGACCTGGAAGCCGACCCCACTCAACTCAAGAATCTGGCCGACAGTCCTGAGCATCAGGCGGCCCTCAAAAGAATGCGCAAGCGAAGTGAGGAGTACGTAAAGATGTACACCCGCCCGGAGATTGAACAGCACAAAAAAGAATGGTATTCGAAACCTAAACAAAAAACCAGAAAGAAGTAGCAAGAAAGTCTGGAAAGACACAGGAAGAAACCAAATATGACCTCAACGACAAAAGTTCGCCCACACTGTCATCCCACCCCCGCGTCACTGCGAGGAGGCACGACGAAGCAGTCTACTACCGCGTTCCAAAACGCATCTCCTGAACTCATCATCTCGAACCCCTTCTCATTTCGACCAACACGGATTATGGTAATGTTTTCTTTGCTTCTTGCCGTGGGATTCAATGGTGTCAGCGCTGCCGCGGACAAGCCCAACATTATCGTCATACTCACCGACGACCACGGATACGCGGACCTGTCCTGCCAGGGTGTTTTTGACGACATCAGGACTCCCAATATCGATTCTCTTGCCGCGCAGGGTGTCCGAATGACGAGCGGCTACGTAACCGCTCCCCAATGCGTGCCATCGCGCGCGGGTCTTTTGAGCGGAAAGTATCAGAACCGCTTTGGGCTTGAAAGCAATGGAGGCGACCTGAGCGGATTCAACGCGGAACAGACCATTGCCGAACGCTTAAAAAAGGCTGGTTACGCAACAGGCATGATTGGTAAATGGCATCTCGGTCGACCGGACGAAATAGTCAAGCATGGATTTGACGATGTCTATTACAAGAACAGCAACGGAGCCGGTTGGGCGAACTATGATCTCGAAGGGAGAGATGTAAAAGGGGGGCCGGAAAAGAGCGGCCTTTATCACATCGACGCGTGCAGTTCCGCGGCGCGTGCGTTCATCAAGCGTCACCATGACGGGCTCTTCTTCCTTTATCTGGCATACCGCGCGCCCCACGTGCCCTTAGACGCAACGCAAAAATATCTCGACCGATTTCCAGGTGAAATGCCTGAACGCAGACGCAAAGCGCTAGCGATGCTGTCGGCCGTTGACGACGGTGTTGGCGGGATAATCAAATCGCTTCGTGAACATAACATAGAGGAAGATACACTCATCTTCTTCATAGGCGACAACGGTGCACCGCTCAAGATTCATAAGTTAGACGCCCCAGGCATAGGAGCAGGTTGGGACGGCTCGCTCAACGATCCCCTCAACGGCGAGAAGGGAACAGTTATAGAAGGCGGCACACGCACTCCGTTTCTTGTGTCTTGGAAAGGACATATTCCAGGCGGACAGGTTTACGATCACCCTGTCATTTCGCTCGATGTAGCCGCCACCGCGCTTGCTCTTGCCGGATTGCCGGATGACCCGGAATTGGACGGCGTAAACCTTGTTCCATACCTGAAACGCGACAAGAAAGGAGCGCCCCACGACGCGCTCTACTGGCGCTGGATGGGACAGGCCGCGATTCGTCAGGGAAAGTGGAAATACATTCAAGGTGAATCACGTCGTTATTTATTCAATCTTGATGCCGACATCGCCGAAGAAAAGAATCTCATTGCCGATCACCCTGAGATAGCGAAACGGCTAGCGGCGCAATTGAAAAAATGGAGCGAAGGGCTCGAGCCGCCGGGTTTGGACCAGCCTCTACCACAGGCTGGCAGCGCATACTTTGACCACTATCTGGACGGTAAAAAGGCTTCTCATCCAAAGTTCAAACTTGAAGAGGACAAGACTGGACCCGCTCCCTCTAAGGGGCACACACCCAGTGCCTCACGTATATTCAAGAAGCGCGACAAGAACAAAGACGGCTTGCTGACGCTTGATGAATACATCGGCGATCCGAAAACACGAAACGTACCGGCATTGAAGCGGCAATTCAAGGCCCGCGACAAGGACGGCGATTCGCGTCTGACTTTGCAGGAACTGGCTGCAGACAGGGGATAGCAAATATGCGCTCTCTCGTTCTCATTTTATTCTTGGCATGCATGACGGCTGCTTCGGAGGTGAAGGAACAGCAGTCTTCCGAAAAACTGGATCTGGATAGTGTGCTCAGCGAAAAAGTGCTTGAGGGCGATGAAAAAGATTGGCTTTTCCTGGACAACGGCCAGATTCGCATCGGCGTTAAGAAGACATCGGGAGCAGGCATCGCCTGGCTGTCAAAAAGCGGTAGTGATAAGAATTTCATTAACCACTGGGACCATGGCCGCTTGATTCAGCAGTCCTATTACGGGGCCAAAGACGGCTCGATGTGGAACAAGAAGCCCTGGCGATGGAATCCAGTGCAAGGCGGCGACTGGAAAGGCAATCCGGCAAAGGTGCTCGAACTCAAATCCGGCCAGGACTGGTTGTACGCCAAGACACTCCCTAAACATTGGGCGTCGGGCGAGGATTTGGATGAGACCGTCATGGAACAATGGATTCGCCTCAAGGGCAAAACGGCCCACGTACGATTCAAGATAACGTACACAGGCACAACCGAGCATCCTGAGAAAAACCACGAAATCCCCGCTGTTTTTGTCGAAGCGTACCTGGACACTCTCGTTCTGTACGATGGAGATGCCCCATGGGCCAACGCGCCTCTGAACCGCTCCCGACCCGGCTGGCCAAACGAAAAACGGCAAATCACCGAACACTGGGCCGCCTATGTAGGCGAAGACGATTTCGGAGTGGGGGTCTTCGTGCCAATTGCCGATAGCATTACTTGCTACCGATACAAGGAAGCGGGGGAGAGGGGTGCCTGCTCATATTTCGCTCCCCTCACAAATTTCGCTTTCACTCCCGGTACCGTCTTCGAATACGATATGTTTTTGACCCTGGGAACGGTTTCTGAAATTCGCGAACGGTTCTCCAGCATTAACAACGCACGTGCAGATGGAAACGAAAACTAGCTAATTTCTGCTGCGGAAAGGGTGTTCTGTCCCGGAGGGGCATCTGATAATAGCCCAGCAATTCATTGCTGGGATCTGGGAAGAGAAAATAGAAGTCCCGGAGGGACGGCTGAAAAGGGGAGCATAAATCAATGCATCCAACAACACATTTTCTCACTGGCTGGCTCGTAGCGAATTCAGCGACGCTCAACAAACGAGAGCGAGCTATTGTCAGCATCGCAGCCATTATGCCCGACATAGATGGTTTAGGCGCAATAGCCGAGATTGCAACGAAAGGATCCGATAAGCCTTTGTTATGGTGGTCGAAATATCACCATATAGTTGGGCATAACCTTACATTCGCTCTGCTGTGTGCAATAGTAGGCTTTGCCGTTGCAAAAAAGCGTGTGAGAACTGCGCTGCTCGTATTTGCCAGTTTCCACATACATCTGCTTGGCGACCTGATCGGCGGACGCGGCCCCGACGGCGACCAATGGCCCATCACATATTTCTGGCCATTTTCCGAGCAATTGAAACTGACCTGGCAAGGGCAATGGCTTCTAAACGCCTGGCCAAACTTCCTAATAACCGGCATTGCCCTCGCCATGCTATTCTATCTGGCATGGAAACGGGGGTATTCCCCCTTGGAATTGCTGTCACAAAAGGCGGACAAGGCCTTAGTCAAAGCACTACGCACCCGCTTTGGAGATCCAGAGCAGAACACAGAGTGAAATGGAGTCGCGCGAGAAGAAAGGGTATCGTTTTAATGAAAACAAGAGGAACGCGTATTGTCGGCAGCCTTCTGGCGGCTGTTGTGGTTGTACTACTTTGTCAAGCGGAGGGAGCGTCGGAGAAGTATAACGTCCTGTACATCATGTGTGACGATCTTAATGACTATGAGGGCGTATTTGGCGGACATCCGCAGGCGCGCACGCCGAACATTGATAGACTCGCTGAATCCGCCGTTGTTTTTTCTAATGCACACAGTAATGCGCCGGTCTGCGCCCCGATTCGCGCGGCGTTGTTTACTGGAATTTATCCGCATACTTCCGGGAATTTCTTTTTCAATAACTGGAGCAAGAATCCCGTATTGAAAAACTCTAAGACAATCATGCGACACATGCGTGACAATGGCTACACGGCAATCGGATCAGGCAAATTGATGCACCACCACGTCAAGGGGGAATGGTCGGAGTTCGGCGTCAAGAACTACGCGGGTCCTGTTGCTTATAACGGAAAAGCGCCTGTTGGCCATCCGTCCGTGCCTGAGAATTACAGCAGCCAGGGCTTGCTTGATGGCACATTCGCTTCGCTCGGCGATGTTCCCGTTGTGCCTGCCACAAGCGATGCTCCAGGATTCTCGGGATGGTGGGACGCCCAACGCAAAAAAGCGTTCCGTTATGTAAATGATGACGACCGCGATCCCATGCGCGACGAAGAGTCCGCGGAATGGGTGGTTAATAAAATCAAGGAGCTGGATAATCAGAACGGCGACTCGCCTTTTTTTCTAGCCGTAGGTTTTTCCAAACCGCACACCCCTCTTGTGGCCCCACAGAAATATTTCGACATGTTTCCTCTCGACACAATCAAACTTCCGGTAATCAAGGAAGGAGATGCAGAGGATTGTCATTACGCGGAGAATTTCCCTGCTGACCAGAAGGGCCTGCGCTTTTACCGCGCAATGAGGGATTCTTATCCGAGTTTCGAGGACGGCTTGAAAGAATATATTCAGGCGTACCTGGCCTGTGTAGCGTTCGCGGACGACCAGGTCGGCAAGGTGCTGACGGCACTTGACAACAGCCGGTTCCGCGACAATACCATTGTTGTTTTCACGAGCGACCATGGCTACGACTTTGGCGAAAAAGAGTACCTGTTCAAGAACTCGCTTTGGGAAAACAGCACGCGCGTGCCCTTGCTGATTCGTATGCCAGGCCTGGAAAAGAACGCCGGCAAAAAAGTGGAGCATCCGGTGTCCCTGATCGATATCTACCCTACACTCGTCGATTTATGCGGATTGCAGGGCGATACAAAGAAAAACGGCCGTGGCGCGGACCTCGATGGTCATAGTTTGAAGCCTTTTCTGGCGGATCCGGAAGCGGGGCAATGGGATGGTCCTGATGTCGCCCTCACGATGGTGCACTCCCCCGAAACAATGAATCTGGCCGAGGAAAAGAACTACGCAGTACGTTCTCGGGATTGGCGCTACATTCTGTACAGAAACGGCGCTGAAGAACTCTATGACCACCGCAACGATCCACACGAGTGGACAAACCTGGCGGACAACCCTGAATTTGCCAAGCAGAAAGCGAGGCTGAAGCGCAAAATGGTTAAGCTGGTACCGGCGCTTGAAAAGTAGAGCAAGATAGCGAGGAGATTAACATGGGACGATTCAACGTTGGTGTTATCCTAGGTAGCGAAATGAACCGGAGGAGTTTTTTGCTTGCTCTATCGGCAGGCGCATGCCTGAGTCCGGCCATTGCTCAAGCCAGCAACACAAAAACTGGCAAACGCAATGTACTGCTTATCGCGGTGGACGATCTGCGGCCGGAATTGAGCTGCTACGGCAACAAAACCGTAGTAACGCCGAATTTTGACCGGCTCGCCGCTTCCGGCGTAGTCTTCAACCGCGCCTACACTCAAATCACCGTATGCATGCCATCGCGCGTCAGCCTGCTATCGGGCATCCGTCCGGAAAACATCGGCCGGAGCGGAAAGCTGACCGGCCACCTGCCCGAAGCCGCCTCCTCGCTGCCCCAGTATTTCCGGGACAACGGCTACGAGACGATCTCAATAGGCAAGATCTACCATCACAACAATGACGACGAAGCGGCCTGGTCAAAACGCTATACGATCACCTTCGGCGAGGGCCACATGTGCCAGGGCTACGTGTCAGGCTATCATCTCGAAAAGAACCTGGAAGTCTTGCCCAACTATTTCAACAAATTGGATCCCAAGGAGAACAAGCCGAGACCGGACTGCTACGAAATCGTCGACAAACCGGACAACGAGTATCCCGACGGGAAAATCACGGACGCCGCCATAGCGGAACTGCGCGAACACAGCAAAACCGGCACGCCCTTCTTTCTCGCGGCGGGCTTTTATCGGCCCCACCTACCGCACACGCCGCCGAAAAAGTACTGGGACCTCTATGAACGCGATGCGCTTGAACTCGCGGACAACCCGTATCGCGTCAAAGGCGGCATAGGCGACACGGATTGGAACGAGTTGCGCCGTTACGGCGATATCCCAAATGCGGGGCCGGTGAGCGACGCAAAGGCGCGCCAACTTCTCCACGGCTACTATGCCTGCGTCAGTTTCATCGACGCGCAGATAGGCCGGCTGCTAGACGAACTGGATCGCCAGGGCCTTCGCGACAACACCGCCGTGGTACTATGGGGCGATCACGGCTGGAACCTGGGCGAACACGGCTGGTGGAGCAAGAATACGAACTACGAGATCACCACGCGTACCGTCATGATGGCTTCAGCCCCAGGCGCACTCGGGGGCCAGAAGACAAACGCGCTGTGCGAATTGGTGGACGTATACCCCTCGGTCTGCGAACTGGCGGGACTGCCCCTGCCCGAACATCTCGAGGGTACGAGTTTCGTCCCGCTGCTGCGCGATCCGGACAGATCGTGGAAGACAGCGGCGTTCAGCGTCTGGCACGGCTCCCTCACCATGCGCACGGACAGATACCGCCTCACGCGATACGACAAGGCCGTCGACAAAAAGACACGATGGCAGTTTCCCAGCACGGGCCGCTTTGAGTTATTTGATCACACAACGGATCCGGACGAGAACGTGAATCTAGCAGGCAGGCCGGAATACAAAGATTTATTGGAGCGCCTGTCCAAGCAAATGGACGCAGGTTTTAGGGCGGCAAAGCCTCCCAAACCATAGTGCAACATAACTTTAGAGGAGAGTAAACGATGCATTACAATTTAAGGTCTATGATTGTCCCAATGATACTCGCAATAACCTATACGGCCGTCTGCACGGCAGCGGAGGCGCAGGATTTGGCGTGGCACACCACCGACACAACGGTGGCGCTGCAAAACAACGGAAAAACTGTATGGCAGTTTAATTACGGCCCGGAGCTTCGTAAACTACATTTTCATCCGGTTGCCCTGCTGGACGGCACGACCCTCACGGAAGAAGCGCCGCAGGATCATCCCTGGCACCATGCTTTGTGGTTCTCGTGGAAGTTGATTAACGGCGTGAATTACTGGGAAGAGAACCGCCAGACCGGTAAAAGCGCGGGACTGACGACTTGGAAGAACGTAAAAGTCAGAACGAAGCCAGACCATTCCGCGATCATAGAGATGGACTTGGTCTACAATCCTCCGGAAAAAGCAGTCGTTTTGACGGAGAGGCTTAGTGTGCGGATTACGGCCCCCGGCGAAGCGGGCGTCTACAAAATGGACTGGACCTCAACGTTCACAGCGGGAAAAGAGGATGTGTTGTTTGACCGCACGCCTTTGCCAGGGGAACCAGGCGGTAAGTCCTTTGGCGGATATGCCGGACTATCGGTGCGGATGAACAATGCGTTAAAGGACTGGCAAGCCGTCGACAGCGACGGGCAAATAAGCGAGCAGGAGGTGCGTCTGCGCTTCAAGGCGCGAGCGGTGGACTTCAGTGGCACACTCGACGGAATAACGGGTGGTATTGCCATAGTGGATCACCCTGAAAACCTCAACGCCCCGACGCCGTGGTATATTATCCTGGATGCTAAGAAACCCATGGCTTATTTCAGCCCGGCGGTCATCCAACAGAAACCACACACACTGCCAGCGGGCGAATCAATGACATTGAAATACCGTGTTGTGGTACATCCGGGTAGGTTTGATGCTGATAAGCTCAGCTCAGAAGCAGATGCCTTTTCTTCTAAATCCAGATAATGTGATAGGATGCGGCGAGTCGCGGAAATAACAAATTAAGAGGAGAGCCAAGTGATGAGAAAGAAGCAAAATCAACATAAAACGACCAGCGCGAGCCGCCGGGGATTCCTCAAAACAAGCGCGGCTGTTGGATTGGCGGCAACAGCCGTGTCGATTAATGCGCGGGGCGCGAATGAACGCATCGGCGTAGGCTTCATAGGGGCAGGGGGCCGGGCCACTGCGCACATGAAGACCCTGCAACACTTGAGAGACGAAATGAACTACCCTATCGAGTTCGTAGCGGTCTGCGATATATACCGACCTTCTATGGAGTTGAAAAAGAAGAAGTTCGGTATCGCCAAAGGGTATATGGACCACCGCGAATTGCTGGCGGACGACGAAGTGGACGTGGTCTTCATAGCCACCCCCGATCATCATCACGGATACCAAGCCATTGACGCCATCCAGGCTGGCAAGGACGTGTACTGCGAAAAACCCGTGACCCACTGGCGGCAGTTTAAGCTGACAAAAAAACTGGCGGACGTGGCGGCAGCCTCGGACCAGGTGTTCATCGTGGGCACGCAGGGCATGAGCGACACCGCCTGGCACCAGATGAAGAAGCTGGTGCAAGAAGGGCTAATCGGCAAGCCGTTATACGGTGAGACCGGTTACTTCCGCCTAGGCGACTGGGGAGAGCGGGGCATGAAAATCCATGATCCCCACGCCAAACCGGGCAAGGACCTCAATTGGAAGGCCTTCCTGGGCGACGCACCCAAAAAACCGTTCAGCGTCGATCGACTGTTTCGGTGGAGGCTCTTCGAAGACTATGCAGGCGGACCGGTCACCGATCTCTATCCACATTGCCTGACACAGGTGATCGATATCCTCGGAGTGGGATTCCCCGAACTGGTGGTAGCGACCGGCGGCATACATCGCTACGGCTACGAACTCCGCGAGGTCCCAGACACCTTCAATCTTCTGGCCCAGTATCCCGAAAAGGCGACTATTTCCGTGTTGGGCACTCAGGCGAACGATTTCAACCTGACGGACCAGCGCGGGGCCGGAAAACGACAACCAGCCATCCGCGGTTGGGACGGCACATTGCACATCGAGGGCAACAAGGAGATTGTTTTCAGGCCGGTTAGCAAGGACAGTGGCAAGACGGCGCAGCGTTTCCCCATCGAGCGTCCCGAAAGTATGACGGAGTATTTCGCCCATTTCCTCGATTGCTGCAAAGCGCGCGACAAGAACACCTGGAGCCCCATGGATCTGGCCTTTCGCACGCAAACCGTGCTGCAAATGGCCATGCTCGCCATGCGCGAAGGCAAGACCGCCCGCTTCGATGCCAAGAAGCGCGACATTATCCTTTAGCGCAGGTCGTTTGGCGCCTATGATATAGACACGGATAACGAACAACAGGCCTACGACCTGAAGGCGATGGGCCTGGATGGCGATGGTCGTCTGGTATCGAAATCGGAAATAGGGAGGAATGCAATGGATCGGCGGACCTTTATCGAAGCGATGGCCACGGCGGCCGTTGCCAGCGCGAGCCGTCACGAACACGCACTCGCGGAAACACCTAAAAAACCAGCCATCCCGAGACGCATCCTCGGGAAAACCGGCGTCGAGGTCAGCGCCCTAATCATCGGCGGTGTGGTTGGGATGAAAGAGAAGCCGACTGCGAAGTTTCATCCCGCGGAGTTGGCGAACGCCGCTCTCGACGCTGGGATCAATTACTTCGACACAGCGGCGGGGTACGGCGCGGGTCAGTCCGAGCGGAACTACGGAGAGGTTGTGGCACACCGACGCAAGGAGGTTTTCCTGGCCACAAAAACGCAAAAACGCAATTACGACGACGCAATGCGGGAGGTCGAAGAAAGCCTTAAGCGCCTTCAAACGGACCGTCTTGATCTTCTGCAAATTCACGGCGTGCGCAAGGACGAGGACTTTTCGCTTTGGGACAAACCCGACGGAATCTTGAAAGCATTGCATAAACTGCGCGACGAAAAGGTCACACGATTCATCGGCGTCACCGGACACGACACCGCCGAGGCGATGCTCCAAGCCATCGAGATGGACGACTTCGACACAATCCTGACGACTTTCAATCCGACCGAGGAGCGCAGGCCTTTTCGGGACCTGGTCATTCCCACAGCGCGAAAAAAGAACATGGGTATCATAGCCATGAAGGTCATGGGAGGTGGCAACGGCGCGCTCGCCATCGGCAACCCGCTCAAGAACGACGGTGTCCCGAGACACGACGACGCTCCGCATCAGGCGAATGCGAGCACTCTGATTCGCTACGCTCTTGGCCTGCAGGTTTCGGCCGCCAACGTGGGCATGGCCTCGCTCGAGCATTTACGGATCAACGTCGCCGCCGCGAGAGATGAGAAACCGCTCGACGAGCAAGAACGTAAAGCGCTGGAAAAACATATGTCTTGATAGCCGTAAGTGTTTCGTAGGTTCGCCGTCTCATAGTGAATCATCCTGAAATACCGAACTTTATAAGAGAAGAATGTGAGAAACGTTTCTCTTTTCAGAAAACTCGCGTTCTTGGCAACAACGCGCGGAGGCTTAGCTGTCCGCGAAACAGACGATACTACCATCCCTGGAACCGATGAAGAGCTTCCCGTTTGCCGCTGCGATGCCAGAATTCCGGAATTGAACATCCAATTAAACAAGCTTTATCAACGTGAACATTAATTGCCCGAAGCTCAAGCACACGTCCTATGTCTTTTTCGCACCGGCTCCGGCAGACCCTGCGCTTACCGGGGATTTCCCCGATGGGCGCTCAGCTTCGCCAGGGCCGCTCTCTACGGACCTTCGGCAGGATGCGCTTCACGATGCCGGCGTCCTCCTCAATCTCGAAATCAAACATGCCCGCCAGGATGTGATCCGCCCCGTGCTTAAAGGCATATTCAAAGGCGTTCTGCGGAGGTATCGCCCCCGCCGCCATCACCTTGAACGCAATCCACGGCTTCTGGACGCCGTTCATGCAATCGATGACGGCCTGCGGATCGTTGCACCAGTATCCTGGTATCTCTTTGTGGGGTTTGGTCAATTCTTCCGGCTGCGGTCCGGTCTTATAGTCATGGTGATGAAAGGTCTTGATGTAGAAATCCGCATTCACCCCGTTCTGCTCGCAGGCCGTTATTACCCGACAGTCATGGGCGCCAACACCCGACGGTACACCACACTCTTTTGCCACTTCGACGGCTTTGGCGATCAGGTCCACTCTTTCCTTTGCCACCAGTTTGTCGGCCTGCACGCCCCACACGTAGATCGCTTCCGTTCCGTCATCCACCAATTCCCGCACCTGCTTGGTGTATTCCTCCATGCCGTCGTTGATGGGGGCGGTTGGGCAGATTATCCACTGAATTTTCCCGCCTTGTTTATACCGGTAGTGCTTCAGCACTTCTATTGCCTGCGGTTTGGTGTGGATCACCAGGGTATTTACTCCGTTCGCTTCCGCAACCGCGAGCGTTTCCAGGATCTTCTCGTCCGTGTTGTAGTGGGCCGTCAGATTGTAGACATATTTCAGGTCGCGGCTGTGTGTGAAGTGAGTGAGCAGGTTCCCGCCCAAAAGCAGACGGCTTACTTCGAGGTTGCCGATTTTCCCGTGGGGCAGCAGTGTTTCTCCGTTGGGCGTCTGCTTGGGTGCCGTTTCGCCTTGGGCGCTCATGGCCAGAGCCGCAGCCGCAGGGGCGGTCACCGAACCTTTGATAAATGTTCTGCGATCTGTTTTCTGTTTCATGATGCGCTCCTTTTTCAGTTATTATACCTCAGTTTGACAAAGAGCCGCCTCAGTCGCCGAGATCTGCCTGCGAAGCCAATCGACGCTAGCTTCCAGAATATCCTTTGTTCCCAGGCATTCGATCGAGAGGACGCCGTCCCAGCCGGCATCGCTCATGACCTTGATGCAGGCGCTAATGTTGTCCGCGTTTGCGCCGCCGCCAATCGAAGAGTCGGACATGGCGATCCCGGTTGACTCTCCTGCTTCGGCGGCCATGGCGTGGGGAACGTCCTTGATATGGATATGGTTGAGGCGGGGTAGAAAGCGCTGGAGAAACGCGGGAGGATCTTGCCCGGCAATGAAGGCGTTCCCAGTGTCGAAATTCAGGCCCAGGCGCGGCGTATCGAACCACCCGAATACCTGTTCGAGCACCTCCGGATCCGTTGTGTATGGCCCGTGGGGCTCAATGTTGACGTTGACGCCGAAATCCTCGGCCCACTCCAAGACCTGTTGGTAGCTCTGTTTCGTCGCCCGCAACACCTCCCCGTCCGTCCAGCCTTCCGGTTTGAACTGGCCGTCGGTGGTATCGACGTTCCCGCAACCGATTAGCGAGGCAAATTGTATGGCGCGCTGCACGTAGCGAACGCCGCAGGTTGCGCCAACGGGGCCGAAGAGCGGGTACCCCGCGTCAAGCTGCGAGACTTTCAATCCTTTGCCGTCCAAATACCGCCGCAACGCGATGGGGTTGCTCTCCAGCGAAACGGTGGGCGCATAGCCCAGTCCCTGGATGAAATCCTGGCCGTCGACGGCGCCAAATTCAATGTACTCAAGGCCCATCGCCACAGCATGCTCCACGGCCGTCTCAAGAGACCCGCTCAACGTTCGCCAATTGTCCGTATGCATTCCTAAGTGCAACATGGTCGATTCCGTGCTCCTTTGCGCTTGAATTCTTTTTGATTCAAGCTTATTATACAGGAGAAAACGTCCATTGTCTCGAATCAAGCGCGCATATATCAGCATAAAACGCGCACACAGGGAGTTTTAGCCGTGAATAAAGAAACCCGGGGACGGATCAAAGCGTTCAAATCGCAGCTACAGGGTGGCGGCGAGTTCGAGTCCCTGTTTGCCGCCCTGCCCGATGTCGTCTTCTTAGTCAAAGACCGCTCTTTTCGACTCATGATGGGAAATCAAGCCCTGCTAAAGCTCCTTGGAAAGAAGAGCATGGATACGGTTGTCGGAAGGACCGGTTCGGATTTCTTCCCAAAAGGGATGGTGGACGCCTTTCACGAAGACGACCGGCTTGTCATGGACGGGGGTATCCCGTTGCACGAGCGGGTGGAGCTGATCCTGGATGAGGAAGGCTGCATCTCTTGGTTCTGCACCACAAAAGAGCCCCTGTATGGAACGACGGGCGAGATCGTTGGATTGAAAGGAATCACCCGCAACTTGGGCAAAGCCGACCGGCGTTTGCATCCTTTTACTAAAATGATGCCGGTCGTGGAAGCTATCCAAGCGGGCTTTCACGGCGAAATTGACCTTGGCGATCTCGCAAGTATGTGCGGCCTTTCAAGCAGTCAATTTCGGCGCAGCTTCAAGTCGTTGTTGCGTATGTCGCCGCTTCAGTTCATCCTGAAAGTACGCATTCAGGCAGCGGCTAACCTGTTGACTGGCAGCCGTTTGAACATCACGGAGATTGCGGGAAGATGCGGCTTCTCGGACCCCAATTACTTCAGCCGCCAGTTCGCCGGACAGATGGGGGTCACGCCCAGCACCTACCGCAAGAGCAGAATGGCGAGAGAATAACCGGTGAAATGTCCGGATTAGTGAAGCCGCCCTTCATCTAGCCCGCATCGCTCACCACAACGCGGCGAATCGTGGCAATCTCTTGGCGCGGAACATGTTGAAGCTTCGCTCTCAATACACAACGGTATTCATCGCTCAGCTTCGACCTGTTCGCATCCAATATCTTACCCCGCTTCATCCACGTTCCGGTGAGCGATGCGGGCTAGCACGTCACCGGGATTCTCTGGGAAGCCTCGGACCCCTCTTGAATGGTCAAACTGGTAGATTCGTTTACGTGGGCGGGGCGTGAATGGAAAACGGCGGAGTTCTCCGTTATCCAGGGCCCGGTCAACGTTGACCTGGGAGGCTGCCTCAACGGCCCTATGCCTCATGTTCTCGGCGATTCCAGGCTGCTCCGTGATGCGTTGCCTCAACTCCTTCGGATCTTCTTTGACGTTAAACAGTTGCTCCCGGCCGCCATTGGCCATGAAGATGTACTTCCATTCGCCTTCGCGAATCATCATTTTGAATTGGGGCGTGCCCGGAACGCCATGATAGCCGGCAAGATATAGGCGGGGCGCACTTTTTCCGGCGATCATGCCCAGCACATCGATACCGTCCCGCAGTTCAGTATTGCCGGCCGCCGCAGTAGCGATGCCGAACAGATCCGCCAGGCACACCAACGCCTCATTCTCTTGTCCCTGAGGAAGGCGCTTCGGCCAACTCACGAGGAAGGGGACATTGCACGCCGGTTCGAAGAAACTTTCCTTCTGCCACAGGTTGTGGTCGCCCAACCCGTCGCCGTGGTCGGAAAAGAAGCAAATGAGCGTATTGCCGGCATCATCACGCCCTTCGACGGCATCCAGGATTCGGCCCAGGCAGTGATCGATGTACGATAGCTCGCCATAGTATCGGGCCTTGAGCACACGGGCGTGCGAGTCATTGATGTCTTCCGCCCAGATGGCGTGGTTCATCCAAGGTATGTGGTCGTCCATATGATCCAGTGCGGGGTTGCCTTTGATTGGGTTGGGCATCCGGTCGGGGTCGTACATGCGGTTGAATGGAATGGGCGGCGCCAGCGGCGGGTGGGGGCCAACGAATGACGTGAAGCCAAAGTAGGGACGGGAGTCGTCTTTGTTGATCAGTTCGATGATACGGTCGGCGGCCCAGGCTTCCACGGTGTGCTCGGCGGGCATGGGGCTCATCTGGGGCATGTAATACATCTCGGTGCGTTCGCCCATGAGTCCTTCAATGAAGTTGTACTCGGGATGCTCGCGGGCAATGAACGCGGCGTAATCGTCTTTCGCGCGTATTTCCGGTGTTCCATAGAGTTCTTCGCTGTGGAGGTGCGTATCGTAGCCCAGGTCTTCAAATTTGGGATTGCTGTGGAACTTGCCGGCGCCGAAGGTGCGGTAGCCCAATGATTGCATGGTGCGCGCGAGATAAGCGCCGCATCGTTCTTCTGTATCTTTTGCTTGGCCTGGCACCAAACTGGGGCCGCCGTTTTTGTAGATTCCGGTTCTTGGCTCTTGGCGGCCCGTACGAATGGTATAGCGTGCGGGGACACACACGGGGCACGTTGAATAGGCGTTTGTAAATGCCATGCCCCGTTTAACCAGACGATCGAAATTCGGTGTGTAAATGTGTGGATTCCCGAGCGCGGCAATGGTATCGGCGCGTTGCTGGTCCGTCATGATGAAGAGAACGTTCGGTTTCTTGTCCTCGGAGGCGGCAGCTTCTCCCCCTGCGGATACGGTATGTGCCATCGCGCCTGCCGAGCTCCCCAGGAAGAACCGTCTGCTCATCTCTAATTTCATTTCCTCGCCCTCCTTACGTTGAATTGCTGTCCGTTTGTTCCCCAGCGGCCTTGGTTCATCGACCTTCTTATCGTGCCGGTGCAGGTGCCATGCATGGGCCTATTTCGCGCCACGCAGCAATGGAACGTGTCAAATGGTCCCGTGCGTCACCCTTGATGCTGAAGCATTGAAGCCCGATTGGCCCCTTGTAACCTGCGGCGCCGAGGGTCTCGAGAAAGCCGCAAAGGTCAAACGAGCCGCTGTCCAGGGCTTGAATCCAATTGCCGGTTCCGTCGCGAATCTCGTGCGCCGGGTCCGTTCCGTTGATGCTGACCGCGAACAAGTGAGGCATGGCCGACGCCAGCAAAGATTCCAGGTCCTTGCCCTCTTCCGCTCTCAGCCAATGGGACAAGTTGAACATGACACCGGCGTTGGAACGATCCGCCCTCTTGACCACCCGGATCGCATCATCGACACGTTCGAGCCAATTGTTCCTGTGGGGATAAAGGACAACACGGATATCCGACTCGGCGGCCATATCGGCGATCTCGCGGACAATCTCCACGGCTGCGGCATCGCCAGCGGGATCCGAGGGCGGCCGTCCGTTCACCAACAAGGCAATCATTGTCCCCTGGCCTTTCAGGAGCGGGATAATGGACTTCAACCTTGGATCATAGGCCGGCTTGTCTGGCGCTATACTGACTTTCACGTACACCTGAAACAATTTCAGTCCCGCCTCGTCCAGCGTTTCAAGCCGTTCGACGATATTGTCCAGCCATACATGCCCCGCGCCGTCATACCCCAGTTCTTTCAGCAGCGCGGCTTGTTGGTGGAGTGTCCGATTTTCGCTGTCTTGTATGTCGAAACAGAGCGCGAAGAACGGATTCGCATTTTCGGCCTTGCCGGATGCCCGTTCCTGGCCATGCGATGCCGGAAGAAGCGGCAACAAGGCGGCAACAATTACGAGGATGGACTTTTTCATCAAATCACCTTCTTTCTCGAAACTTAGCCGTTGGTTTCAAATTCCTTGCATTCGATGTTCGATGCTTTATTATACAGGACAAACCATCCATATTCTTGAATGAAATACGCGAATATCAGCACAAAACGCGTATCCTTACGGGAAGGCGGCCATGATGTCTGCCTGGGGATAACGTGCCGTCGGCCCAAGTCGTGACCACGATGGCTCTCTGCCAACGCAACAGAAAATGTGTTGCGGCCAAGTCCCGCAAATCGTCAGGGAGAGGCCCGCCCTCATCTCACGCACAGCTTCCTGGCGTACGACTTCCTGTGGACTTAAGCTGAGCATTCTCCCTTGTAAAGAGTTTCTTAGCCATATAATCACAATACGTTATGCGAGAATCGCGTTGGGCTTAGCATCGCACATACGGGCATTTGTATTGCGAATAATAAGAAACAGCCATAAACCAGCAGATACAAGGATAGCATTTAAGTCTAATCTGTACAAGGTGTTATTTGTTTCTGGTTGTTTTTCGTGATTACTTGTTGAATATTCATGGTGAACCCAATGCGGGATCATGAGTACAGGGACAAGAATCATGAAGGCAAGAATTACGAACGCCATGCTGAAGCAGTTGGTGTCTACCGGTGAGGGATATGACATCAACGACACCGAACTGCCGGGTTTTGCTGTTCGCGTGTCGGCCGAGGGCAAGCCAATCTCGTATTGCGTAAGATACCGCGCATCGAACGGTCGACGGCAGCGCTTGAAGATTGGCTCTGCGCAAGTATTGCCCCCGCCCAGGCGCGTGAACTGGCCCAACAGGCACTCGCCGACGTTATAAAGTGTGAAGATCCTCTAAACATTAAGAAGCGGTTACGGGGCATCCAGACGCTTGGTTCGTTTGTCGAGAAAGAGTATGCGCCGCAGGAACTATCCCACAAGAAATCTGGTGACGCCACGCGCTGCAAGAATACCTGCCGCACGGGGGAAGGCAAGACGGCGATCCGTTTCGACCAACTGACCGAACTCACGCCGTTTCAAGCGCACGTCTTCGACCTGCTCGGCATTAAGCCGTGAACCACTGTACCCAGTAACGCTGCATTTGAAAGTGACGTTAAGTGCCAGAGACATAAGGGCTTACCCTTGAATTCACACCAGAACTTCGGTCTAGGCCGATCCCGAGGCAAGCAAGCTTGGCAGGTATAATAGCGTCGGGGCGTAATCCCGCCGCAGCAACCGCCTGATTCTCCGCGTTCACCTTCACCTTCACCTTCGCCAGTCCTCACTTGTGCGTGCTATGAATACTATCCGCCTTGAAATGGAGCCTTGGACCGACGACCAGCTTGACGTCATCAGATCTCGTCAGAGATGTCAAGGCCCGGCACGACGTTGATGACGAATTGGACATCCTCGGCATCGGTGGCCTTATCGTTGTTAATGTCGGCGTCCAAACCGCCAATATCGATTCCCAAGGCAGCATTGATGACAAGCTGCACGTCCGTGGCATTGACTTTGCAATCATTGTTGATATCACCAGGCAGTTTCCCTTCGCATTCCGCCGGAAGCGCTTCAGTTGTGAAGAAGTCCTTGATGCCCATTGCGAAGTTCTGCGATTGGTCGACGGAGCGCACAAGGTAGTAGTACGTCGTTCCCGGCTTCAGGTTTGTCAGCATAACGAGCTGCGACGTACCAAGGTCCGTGGTCGCCGTCACGTCGGTCAGCACGTCGGGATTGACGTCGAAGATCACATCGCCACTGGCCAACTCATCGGTCTCCCACTGAATCGTGGCCGACGTGGTAGTGATGTCGGAGTAGTCTGGGGCAACGGTGAAGACCGGTGGCACGTCATCGGGGATCGAATCGGTCGTAAATGAGATCCGACTACTGGTGACGGGCGCGTTTCCGGCCACATCCGTCGAGGAGACGGTGAAGTAGTACTTTGTCTCTGAACGCAGTTGTGTCAGCGTAATGATATGATCCGTCACGAACAGGGCATCACTAGCCGTGGCGAAATCCGTCTCGTCCTCGGCCTGATAGGAAACGTAGCTGTTCGATATCTCGTCCGTAGATTATGCCGTGCGAGGGCATGGCTCGATATGCAAGTAAGCTGAGAAAGGAATCCCGAAATATCGTGAACGTCACGAACTATCGGAAGTTATGGTCGGGGCCTTTGATGCCCAGTCTGGCCGCTCAGCTAGACTAAAACATGACATTTCTAACGAGTTAAGCAATGTGACATTTCTAATGAGTCTTGACGCCGCGTGCGAAATTCCATGACTTTAGAGCCATCTTGTGCTATCTTGATAGTAGATAATACAACTTAACCCGGCATTGGGTGCGGGCTGTTGCCTGGGTTTTGGGAAAGCCTGAGCGCAAAGGTGGATAAGGGGAATCACCAGATGCTCCATGAAGGAGAAATTGTCGACGTGAGCAAGGCCGCAAAGCTGCTTGGCCTCCATGAAGAAACGATCCGGTGCATGGCGTGCGATGGCCGCGTACCGGTGCGGCTATTTGAAGATGCGGGCTATGCGGCTGTAACTGCAAACCTCGATCAAGAATGGAACTGGTCATGGTAAGAAGAGCGACGGGAAAATGTGGTCGCGTATAACATGAGGAAGGCTGGAGCATGGCTCCAGCAATCCAAAATGGAACCTAAATGAAGGGAGCTAGAATCATGGCGAAACGAACGACAGCGAAGAAGGGGGCGGCGAAGAAGGGGACCGCAAGAAGGAAGGCTGCGGGAATTCGTTCTGTGGCCGATATCCTCGTGATTCGGCAGAAGGAGCTGCTGAATGATTGGATTGCGAACATCCAAAAGCTGGGCGGGACGCGCACGCTCGAACTGATGACTGAGGAACAACTGCGCGTCCAGGCGAAGGGTCTGCTGGAGGCGCTGACGACGGCCTTCGGCGCCGAGCAGTACATCGACATCGAGGCGCCGGAGTTCGCCGACTCGGTGGCGATCCTGCGCGACATCAGCGCCTCGCGCGCCGAGCAGGGCTTCTCCCCCTCCGAGACGGCGGTCTTCGTCTTCTCGCTCAAGGACGCCCTGCTGAAATTCCTCCAGGAGGAGATGGACGACGAGCCGCAGTTGCTCAACGACGAGGTAGCGAAGATGAACAAGGTGATCGACAATCTCGGACTGATCACCTTCGAGACCTTCGCTGTGACGCGGGAGAACATCATCGGCGAGCAGAGCCGGGCGCTGATGGAACTCTCGACGCCGGTGATGAAGCTGTGGGACGAGATAGTGATGCTGCCGCTGGTGGGCGTGATCGACACGCCGCGTGCCGCGCAGTTGATCGAGGTGCTGCTCAGGGCCATCGTCGAGACGGAATCGCGCGTGGCGATCATCGACGTCCTCGGCGTGCCGGTCATCGACACGAAGGTGGCGCAACACCTGATCAAGACGGTGACGGCGGCGCAGATGCTCGGCTGCACCGTTATCCTGACCGGCATCAGGCCCGACGCGGCACAGACGCTGACGAAACTCGATGTGCAGTTCGCGGGCCTTCGCACGCGCGGCACGCTGCGCGCGGGCATCATCGAAGCCTACAACCTGGTCGACCTCAAGGTCGTGAGGAAAGGGGACTGACCATGAAAGCCAATGCTATGGAGTGCTGGAGCCATGCTCCAGCCTTGGAAGGCGCAAGCATGGCTTGCGCAGTCCAAAACATGGAGTGCTGGAGCCATGCTCCAGCCTTGGAAGGCGCAAGCATGGCTTGCGCAGTCCAAAACATGAGTGCTGGAGCCATGCTCCAGCCTTGGGAAGGCGCAAGCATGGCTTGCGCAGTCCAAAGAGGCACAATCCAAGGATGCGTAGTCCGAAAGGGGGCTTATCATGAAAGTGCCCATATTGAAACTGCAGGGCATTCTCCTGACCTCGATCCAGGTGGACATGGAGGACGAGGATGCGCTGGCCTTTCAGGACGACCTGCTGCGTATGCTCGCCGAGACCGAGGCCAAAGGGGCCGTCATCGACATCACGGCGATGGACGTGGTCGACTCGTTCTTGGCGCGGGTGCTCAACGAGACGGCCACCATGGTGCGCACGCTCGGGGGCGAGGCGGTGCTGTGCGGTATGCAACCGGACGTGGCGCTCACGCTCACCGAGATGGGCCGCGAACTGGTCGGCGTCGAGACGGCCCTCAACCTCGACCAGGCCTTCGAGACAATCCAGCGCCTGATCCAAGAACGAGAGGCCTGATATGGGCAGCAAGACGATACCGCTGAAGGACTCGAGTTCTGTTGTCCGTGCGCGCCAGGCCGCCCGTGAGGTGGCGATTGAAATCGGCTTCGGCTCGGCCGACCAGACGCGCCTGGCGACCGCTGTGTCCGAGATCGCGCGTAACGCCACCCAATATGGCGGCGGCGGCGTTTGTGTTGTCTCCCGTGATTCGGATTCGGCGACGCATGTGTTGCGGGTGACGGTCGAGGACCATGGTCCCGGCATCCCGGATATCGATAAGGCGATGATGAGGGGTTTTTCGACGGGTAGCGGACTGGGGATGGGACTCGTAAGCGCCAGGATGCTGGTGACGGAATTCGACATCCAGTCGGAGCCGGGGCATACCGTGGTTGTTCTGGTGGTGAGGCGCAGGAGAACTTGAGGCAATGCTAAATGCAAAATGAGAAATGTAAAATGGGGAGTGAAACGCCAGTGGTTGTGCCGGTGACGGAAGAGTATCACGTTGCGCAGGCGCGATCGGCGGCGAAGTTGTTGGCCAATGGCCTCGGCCTGTCCGAAGTGGCGGTGTATAGCGTCGCGACGGCTGTTTCGGAATTGGCGAATAACCTGTTCTTCCACACGAGTGGCGGCGGCACGATCAGCCTATCGGCAGTGAGGCGCAACGGCAGCGTCGGGCTGGAGATCGTGGCCGAGGATGAAGGCCCTGGCATCGCGGACGTGAAACTGGCTATGCAGGACGGCTTCACGACCAACGGCGGCTTGGGCGGCGGGTTGCCGGGCGTGGAGCGGCTGATGGATGAGTTCGAGATTGAGTCGTCGCGTGAGACTGGAACGCGGATCGTCGCCAGAATATGGAGTGCTGGAGCCATGCTCCAGCCTTTGAAGGCGCAAGCATGGCTTGCGCAGTCCAAAGTCGGCTAAAAGTGGCCAGTCCACGGAGGAATGACATGGAACAGGAATCCCGCCCCTGGCATCGCGGACGTGAAACTGGCTATGCAGGACGGCTTCACGACCAACGGCGGCTTGGGCGGCGGGTTGCCGGGCGTGGAGCGGCTGATGGATGAGTTCGAGATTGAATCGTCGCGTGAGACTGGAACGCGGATCGTCGCAAGGATATGGAGTGCTGGAGCTATGCTCCAGCCTTTGAAGGCGCAAGCATGGCTTGCGCAGTCCAAAGTCGGCCAATCCAAGAGCGGCCAGGCCAAGGAGGAATGACATGGAACAGGAATCCCGCCCCTGGCATCACAGACCGGCGCATGTTTTCGTGCCGGACACGATGTATATCGTAACGGCGGGGACTGTTCGCAAACAGCATTTCTTTCAGGAGCCAGAGCGTAGAAAACTCTTGCAGGAAGCCTTGTTCGAGGTTATCGAGGCCTATGGCTGGCGTATCGAGGCGTGGGCGGTGTTCTCGAATCACTATCATTTCATCGGGCAATCGCCAGAGGATGCGGGAACGTTGAAAACCATGCTCCAGCGACTTCACTCGCAGACTGCCCGCGCCGTAAACCGTCTGGACACTGTGAGTGGGCGCCAGGTGTGGTTTCAGTATTGGGACACCTGCCTGACCTACGAGAAGAGTTACTATGCGCGGTTGAATTATGTGAACAATAACCCGGTCAAACACGGTTTGGTTCCCGTGGCGGAAGACTACCCGTTTTGTTCGGCGAGTTGGTTTGAGAGCAATGCTGAGCCGTCGTACCGCCGAAAGGTTGCGTCTTTTCGCTATGACCGAGTGAATATTGAGGATGATTTTTGATAATGTGGAGTGCTGGAGGCATGCTCCAGCCTTGGAAGGCGCAAGCATGGCCTGGTTCCCGTGGCAGAGAGTTACCAGTTTTGCTCGGCGAGTTGGTTTGACAGCAATGCCGAGCCATCGTACCGCCGCAAGGTGGAGTCCGCGGTTTTGGAGTGCTGGAGCCATGCTCCAGCCTTGGGAAGGCGCAAGCATGGCTTGCGCAGTCCATAAAGGATCAGTCCAGAGGATTCGATGAAGATCGCGATTGTGAAACGCCCATTGCTGGAGCCGCATTGCGGCGACCAGGCGGGATGCTGGGAGTCGGGTGGGAAGACTGTGCTTTGCATCATTGATGGACTGGGTCATGGCAAGGCCGCGGAGGAGGCGGCGCTGGCGGCGCTGGATTTCGTCGGGCATCATCACCATGAGCCGCTGCTCGAGGTCTTCGCCGCCTGCGACGAGGCGTTGCGTCACACGCGCGGCGTGGCGATGGGTATCGCGGTCATTGATGAGGCGGCGGGAATGTTGACCTATGCGGGGATCGGGAACACGCGTGCCGTGGTTTCCGGCAATGGCAAACGCAATATGAATCTATCGAGCAACTACGGAATCGTCGGGGCCGGATACCGGCGCCTGGTGTCTGAAAGCGTAGCGCTTGCTCCTGGCGACATGGTTCTCCTCTATACGGACGGGTTTCCTGAAATCATTGATCTGTCCGCCTACGATGACGGGATTAAGGCGGACGTGGGACGATTGGCCGAGACGATCCTCGAGGACTGGCGGCGCGGGGCGGACGATGCGGGGATCCTCATATTTCGAAGGGAGGCGCGTTGATGGCGGACCAATCTATCGAAGACAGGTATTTTCGCCTCCTGAAGTCATATGTTATGGGACCGAAGGAGGAGCATCTGGCCGCGGCGGCGGAACTGGGCCGTGAGCTGGTCACGGCGGACGTCCCAGAGGAAGACGTTGCCGAGATACACGAGAAGGCACTCCGCCTCCTGGCTCAGGAATCGCCGGACATGACCCTCGAAGATGTCGCCCACCTCATCTCGGGGCCCTTGATGGAGATGTTCATGGCCTATGGCCTGGCTTTCCGGGAACGGCTTGAGGAGCGCAGACGGACGGAGGAGGAATTAAGAAAACATCGGGACCACCTTGAGGGGTTGGTCAAGGAACGCACGGCGGAACTGGTCGTGGCCAAGGACAGGGCGGAGGAATCCGATCGCTTGAAATCGGCCTTCCTGGCTGTCATGTCCCACGAACTGCGCACGCCGCTTAACTCGATCATCGGCTTCACGGGCATCGTCTTGCAGGGCCTGGCCGGCCCCCTATCCGAAGAACAGGCCAAGCAGCTCGGCATGGTGCAGGGCAGCGCACGCCATCTGCTTGAGCTTATCAATGACGTCCTGGATATCTCCAAGATCGAGGCGGGCGAGGTAGAGATCGACCCGAAGGCCTTTGATGTGCGAGAAGCGATTGAGAAAGCGGCGCAGAAGGTGGGCCTGTCGGCCGAGAAGAAGGGACTGGCGCTGACCGTTGACGTGGCGCCGGAAGTAGGACGTATCACGAGCGACCGGCGGCGATTCGAGCAGATCGTGGTCAACCTGGTGAACAATGCAGTGAAATTCACGGAGAAAGGCGAGGTGCGCGTAGAATGTTGCCTCAGCGAGGATCGGCTGGTGACCTGTGTGAAGGACACGGGCATCGGCATCAAGCCCGAGGACCTGGGCAAACTGTTCGAAGCGTTCCGCCAACTCGGTGACGGCCTGAGCCGCCCGCAGGAAGGCACCGGTCTTGGCCTGTCTATCTGCAAGAAGCTGGTCGCTCTTCTGGGAGGCGGCATTCGGGTAGAGAGCAAACCCGGCGAAGGGAGTGTGTTTACGTTTACACTGCCAAAACTATGGAGTGCTTAAGCTAAAACTATGGAGTGCTGGAGCTAAAACTATGGAGTGCTGGAGCTAAAACTATGGAGTGCTTAAGCTAAAACTATGGAGTGCTGGAGCCATGCTCCAGCTTTTGAAGGCGCAAGCATGGCTTGCGCAGTCCAAAGATACGCAGTCCAAGGATGCGCAGTCCAGATGCAGGCGCAAGGAGAAAGGCATGAAAACCAGGATACTTATTATTGAAGACAATGAACAGAACCTTTATATGGAAACGTTCCTGCTGGAAAAGTGTGGATACGAGGTTATTCAGGCGCGGGATGGGCCTGAGGGACTCGAGATGGCCGGGCGGCTCGAGCCGGCGCTGATTGTCCTCGACATCCAGTTGCCGCTCATGGATGGCCATGAGGTAGCCCGGCGCCTCAAAGAGCAACCCGAAACCCGCGATATCCCCATCGTGGTTGTGACCTCGTATGCCATGCCCAAAGACCGGGAGCGAGTTCTTGCCAATGGGTGTGAGGGCTACATCGAAAAGCCCATCGACCCGGATACATTCGTATCGGAAATCGAGCGGTATCTTCCAACACCACCGCCGGAGATTGGAGATGGATCATGAAAAACGTGCTTATCGTTGATGACCGCGAGCAGGATATTTACCTGTTGCGGGCGCTACTGGAAGGTCACGGCTACACAGTGGTCTCGGCGTCTAACGGGAAAGATGCCCTGAAGGCCGCCCGGGAAGCCCCGCCGGACATCATAATCTCCGACATCATGATGCCGGTTATGGACGGCTTCGTCCTTTGCCGCGAGTGGATGGGAGACGAGCGCCTGAAGAACATGCCCTTCGTCTTCTATACCGCCTCTTATACGGACGAGAAAGACCAGGAATTCGCGCTCAGCCTTGGGGCGGCCCGGTTCATTCTCAAGCCCACCGAGCCGGATGAGTTCATGGAGATCATTCAAGGCGTGGTCAGGGATATGGACGAGGGCAAGATAAAGCCCGGAACGCCGACGCTGGAAACTGACGAGCAGGCGCTGAAGCTCTACGACGAGCGTCTGATCAATAAGCTCGGGCAAAAGATGCTAGAACTGGAAAAAGAGGTCGCCGAGCGCAAACGGGCCGAGGAGGCGTTGCGTAATTCCGAAGCGAAGTTCCGCACACTCTACGAATCATCGAGCGACGCAGTGATGCTGCTTGACAAGAAGAGTTTTCTCGGGTGCAACCCCGCGACCTTGGCGATATTCGGCTGCGCGACTGAGGAGGAGTTCGGCAGCAGGCACCCGGCCGATCTGTCGCCGCCCACACAGCCCGATGGCACGGACTCGATGACGCTGGCAAATGAACGAATCGCCACGGCCATGAAAAAAGGGAGTCTCAGATTCGAATGGACGCACCGGCGCGCGAACGGAGAAGATTTCCCGGCCGACGTTGCGCTGACCGCGATGGAATTGGGCGGCCGCCGCGTGCTGCAGGCGTTGGTCCGCGACATCACCGACCGTAAGCGGGTGGAGGAGGAACTACGGGAGAGCCGCGACTATCTCAAAGAGGTAACTTCTTCCATGTGGGATGCAGTTTTCTCAGTCAAGATGCCGGAAAGGATTATCGAATGGGCCAGTGATTCTTTCGGCCTGCTTGGATACGATTCCCAGGAGTACATCGGCAGGACCCCGGAGTTCGCCTATCCCAGCACAAGCGACTACACGGCTTTCGGCGAGATACTGCGCGAAGCCATTGCGGATGGTAAGAACGTTCTGCACGCTGAACAAACACTGAAGAGAAAAAATGGAACGCTCTTTCCGGCTGCCATCACAACGACCGTTACCCGGAAGCAAGGCGAGGTCATCCGCGTAACCAGCGTTGTTCGTGACATCTCCGAGCGTAAGCGGGCGGAGGAGGAACTGGCAGAGCATCGCGAGCATCTGGAGGAGCGGGTCAGGGAGCGAACCGAAGAACTTCGCAAGATGGTCAACCTGATGGCGGGCCGCGAGAACCGCATGGCTCAGCTAAAGGTGGCGGTCAAGAAACTGCGCGCGCAACTCGAAGAGGCCGGGATGACGCCGGTGATTGAAGAGTGAAGTTTGAAGTGAGAAGAGTGAAGGGCGAACTCGCGTGAACGTTCAATGGCATAAATCAACGTGCCCCTACTGCGGCATCGGTTGCGGCCTGATGGTGGGTGTCGAGGATGGGAAGGTCGTTGAGGTGCGGGGTATGGAGGGCCATCCGGTAAACGATGGCGGGGTTTGTGCCCTTTCAGCCAACCTGCCCGGGGTTTTCTCCGCAGTGGATCGGCTAACGCATCCCCTGGTCCGCAAGGATGACAAACTTGTGCGTGTGGGTTGGGATGAGGCCATCTCTCGTGTGGCCGGGGGATTCCGGCGCATCATCGATGAGCACGGCCCCGGAGCCGTGGCATTCTATGGCGGGGCGGCAAACCTGACTGAAGAATACTACCTCATGAACAAGCTGATGAAAGCGGCCATCGGCACGAACAACGTCGAGTGCAGCACGCGCCTGTGCATGGCGAGTTCGGCCGCGGGTTTTGTCTCGACTTTGGGCGCAGACGCCCCCCCCACGTGCTACGCTGACATCGAAGAAGCCGATCTGTTCCTCATTGCGGGATGCAATATGGCTGTTTCGTTGCCCATCTTGTTTCGGCGCGTTGAAGCCGCCAAGGAGGAAAGCGACGCGAAGGTCATCGTTGTTGATCCTCGCGTAACCAAAACGGCGCTTATCGCCGATATCCATCTGCAGATTCGACCCGGTACCGACGTCGCCCTGAACAACGCTATCGCCCACGTCCTTCTCAAAGAAGGCTTCGTAAACGAAGACGAAGTGGACAGCTTCTGTTCCGGCCTGACGGACCTCAAGGAACTCGTCGAGGAATACCCACCTTCCCGGGGCGCCGAAATCACGGGGTGCCCGGAAGGCCAAATCCTCGAGGCCGCCCGCACTATCGGCCGGGCCAAGGCTATGCTCACGTTCTGGTTCCAAGGTTACAACCATTCCACCCAGGCGGTCTTCAAGAACAACTCCCTCCACAATCTATCCTTGCTGACGGGTAACTTCTGCCGTCCCGGGGCAGGCCCACTTTCGGTCACTGGCGAGGCCAACGCCTTGGGCAACCGTTGGGTTGGCGCCCTTTCGCATCTCTTACCGGGGATGCGACTCGTGGCCAACTCGCAACACCGTCAGGAGGTGGCCGATTACTGGGGCATTCCCGTGGAGAAGATTCAGCCCACACCGGGCATGTCAATCGTGGACATTATCAGAGGGCTGCACTCGGGCGCCATACGGGCCCTGTGGATCGCCGCAACCAATCCCGCCGCGTCGTTGCCCAACACCAGGTGGGTGGAAAGGGGATTGTCGAAGTGCGAACTGCTTGTGGTCCAGGACATTTTCCACCCGACCGAGACGACGGAATTCGCTGACGTTGTGTTGCCGGCAGCCCAATGGAGTGAAAAAACGGGGACCTTCATCGGATCTGATCGCCGCATCGAGTTAGTCGAAAAACTTGTTGAGCCACCGGGTGAGGCCAAGCCCGATTATGAGATCATCTGGCTCGTGGCGCGCGCCATGGGGTATGGGGACCAGTTCCCGTATACGTCGCCCGAGGAAGTGTTCGAGGAATTCAAGGGGATGACCCGCGGGCGCCTCTGCGACATGAACGGTGTGACCTATGAGCGTCTGCGCGGACGCGTCGGGCCTCAACTGCCATGCCCCGATGCCGGCCACCCCGGCACGCCACGCCTTTTCGTAGACGGCCGGTTCCCCAGGCCCGATGGTCGTGCCGCCTTGTTGGCCCGGGACTACGCAGAGCCGGCCGAAGTGCCGGATGAGGACTATCCCTTTGCCCTCATCACGGGACGATTGGCGACTCATTTCAACACGCGCACGCGCACCGGCCGAGTGCCTGCCCTCAACGATGTCGCGCCCGGCAATTCCATAGAACTGAATACCGACGATGCTGCACGCCTCGGAATTGGCGATGGTGACGTCGTGGAGGTGGCCTCGCGACGCGGTCGATTCAGGGGCGCGGCGCGCTGCCGCGGCGGCATCCTCAAGGGAACCCTCTACGCCAATATGCATTATGGACGCGCCTTGGGAGCCGGTGACGCCCACCTAGCCAATCTGGCCTGCCACGAGGCGTATGATCTCCACTCCAAACAACCCGAATTCAAGTTCTGCGCGGTTAGAATAGCCAAACTTCCGCATTCGTCTGGAGGACATTCCAATGAGTGAAATGAAGCGAAAGGGCGAACTGGAGGCCACACGGCAGACGATCCAGTTCTTTGAGGCAGTACTTCGTGCGTCGGCGGACGGGGTTGTCATCACCGATGCATCACAGAATATCATCCTCGTCAATGAAGCATTCTGCCGCTTCCTCGGAACGCGCCCACGTGATGTTGTCGAGACCAACTTGTGCACGTGGCTGGAGCATGCCCACATGGACGCGCCGTCTCGCTGGGCTGAGTTAGAGGGTCGCGTTCATCGCCAAGGAAGGTCCTTGAATGCCGACTTTCAGTTCTCGTTTAACAACAAACAGAGGTGCCTCCGCGTCAATGCATCTGAGCTGGATCGGGTTGCCGGGCAAGATCGGGGCATCATCATTAGCATCTGGCGGGATATCACGGAGCAGAAACAGGCCGAGGAGGAACTGGCCGAGCATCGCGAGCATCTGGAAGAGCGGGTTCACGACCGCACCGAAGAACTGAGGAGCATCATCAAGTCGATGGTCGGGCGCGAGAACCGCATGGTGGGATTGAAAGAAGTGATCAAGAAACTACGCGCGCAACTCGAAGAGGCCGGGATGACGCCGGTGAGTAAAGAGTGAAGTTAGAAGGGTGAAGTTAGAAGGGTGAAGTGACAGAAGGATGACAGCATGGGAAACGAGAGCAGAATCTCACCTTGGCACAACCGAGTGGTGATGGTCACGGGAGGGGCGTCAGCCTTTCTCGGGGTGCTGGTTCTGGCGGGATGGTACACCCACAGTCCGGCGCTTATCCAGGTGCTCCCGGCGTTTGTGCCGATGCAATACAACACGGCGCTGGGCTTCCTCTTGTGCGGTGTGGGTCTGTTGAGCGTTGCCCTCGGCAGAGTCCGTTTAGCTGCCGCCTGCGGCGCCGTGGCCGGGACGATCGGGCTGCTGACCCTCATCGAGTACCTCTTCGGTCTCGATCTGGGGATTGACCAGTTACTGATGACGCACTACATTACGGTCGAGACCTCCCATCCTGGCCGGATGGCCCCGAACACGGCACTGTGCTTCTCACTGGCCGCCACCGCTCTCCTTATCAGGGGAGGGCTTGCGCCGTTCAGGAGACGTCCCTTGGTTTTGGGCGGCTTGGGAGCACTCACCCTCGTTCTCGGTGTGGTGGCTTTCATCGGCTACTTGACCGGCGCATCGACGGCCTACGGTTGGGGGTATCTGACTCGTATGGCCGTCCATACGGCGGCCGGGGTCGTGGCGCTCGGAATAGGCATCCTAGTGGTGGCTTACCGAGAGGGGGTGCTGGCCAAAAGCGAGTCTGCCGACCTCTCCACGAGGCCACGCAGGATGGTCTTCGTCGTGTCCACAATGATCATGGCTGTGGTCACATTCACGGTGGCACTGAATGTCGTTCGAGAAGTCCATTATGCCGCTGTCGAGCAGAAAAGAGCGGACCTGTTAACGCTCGTTATGAACTGGGCGGAGACGATCGGCGCTTTGGGTCAGCTCGGTACCACTCGCAGCCAACAGGATGACCCGGGAAGCGCTGAGGCCGCTACATTGCGGCAAGTTACGGCGGCTCATGAGAGGGTGGGCGGGCTTAGCGGGAACAGCGAGTTTGTCCTGGCGAAGCGCGAGGGCAACCAGATCGTTTTCCTCCTTTCCCACCAACTCAAGTCGGATCGCGAGCACCCCAAAACCGTTCCTTTTGACTCTGATCGGGCCGAGCCCATGCGCCGGGCGCTCCTTGGGCAGTCGGGAACGCTGATCGGACTCGACTACGCGGGCGAGGTGGTCTTGGCCGCATACACACCCTTTGGGCAATACGGTTGGGGGCTCGTGAGAAAGACTGATATGGCGGAGATCAATGCCCCGTTTGAAAGGGCATTCCTGCTGGCTTGCGGTGTCGGCCTCGTCATCGTCGTGCTGGGCGCGCTTGCCTTTCTCTTTATGGTTGACCCGATGATCCGAGGGCTGGCGGAGCGTACCGCCGAGCGCAAGCAGGCAGAGGAGGCGTTGCGTGAATCCGAAGCGAAGTTCCGCACGCTCTACGAATCGTCGAGCGACGCAGTGATGCTGCTTGACGCACAGGGTTTTTTCGGGTGCAACCCCGCGACCTTGGCGATGTTCGGCTGCGCGACTCAGGAGGAGTTCGACAGCAAGCACCCAGCCGATCTGTCGCCACCCACACAGCCCGATGGCACGGACTCAATGACGCTGGCAAATGAACGAATCGCGACGGCCATGAAAGAAGGGAGTCTCAGATTCGAATGGATGCACCGGCGCACGAGCGGAGAAGATTTCCCGGCCGACATTGCGCTGACTGCGATGAAACTAGGCGGCCGCCGCGTGCTGCAGGCGCTGGTTCGAGACATCACCGACCGCAAGCGGGCCGAGGAGGAACTACGGGAGAGCCGCGACTATCTCCAAGATGTGACTTCTTCCATGTGGGATGCCGTTTTCTCAGTCAAGATGCCGGAGAGGACTATCGAGTGGGCGAGTGATTCTTTCGGACTGCTTGGGTACGATTCCCAGGAGTACATCGGCAGGACCACGGAGTTCGTCTATCCCAGCACAAGCGACTACACGGCTTTCGGCGAGATACTGCGCGAAGCCATTGCGGATGGTAAGAACGTTCTGCATGCCGAACAGACGCTGAAGAGAAAGGATGGAACGCTCTTTCCGGCTGCCATCACAACGACCGTCACCCGGAAGCAAGGCGAGGTCGTCCGCGCAACCAGCGTTGTTCGCGACATCACCGAGCGCAAGCGCACCGAGGAGGAATTGGCGGAGCATCGCGAGCATCTGGAGGAGCGGGTCAGGGATCGAACCGAAGAACTTCGTAAGACGGTCAACCTGATGGCAGGCCGCGAGAACCGTATGGTGGAACTGAAGAGAGCGATCAAGAATCTGCGCGCGCAACTCGAGGAGGCGGGCATGACGCCCGTGAGTGAAGAGTGAAGTTAGAAGAGTGAAGTGAGAAGAGGAAACTGAGAATATGGAGTGCTGGAGCCATGCTCCAGCCTTCCGAAGGCGCAAGCATGGCTTGCGCAGTCCAAAGGCGCGCGATAACCGCATGGCCCAACTGGAAAACGCGGGGATGACGCC
>SDBV01001007.1_pt1 | contig 41469 bp, 30 predicted proteins | sample 2277081 | NCBI WGS metagenome assembly SDBV01 (sample SAMN10402039, study PRJNA504765) | marine sediment metagenome | isolation source: marine sediment core GS10_PC15, 223 cmbsf | place: Arctic Ocean: Southern Knipovich Ridge | collected 2010
GTCGCTGACCGAGTAGGTCATGGGGATGCCGATGATAATCAGGAACGTGGGCATCGATTCGGCATAGTTCGACCAGTCGACTTTGGTCACGTTGCGCATCATCATCGAACCGACGACCACCAGCGCCGGGGCGGTGATCGGCGGATAGCTGCCGACCATGGCGATGATCGGGCTGAAGAACAGGGCCGCCAGGAAGAGCATCGCGACGGTCACGGCGGTCAATCCGGTGCGACCGCCTTGCTCCACGCCCGAGGCACTTTCGATGAAGCTGGTGACGGTGCTGGTCCCCATGGCCGCCCCGGCCACGGTACCGATGGCATCGGAGACCAGTGCCCGGCGGATCCGCGGCAACTTGCCGTCCTTCATCAACCCGGCCTGTTCGCCTACACCGATCAACGTACCCAGCGTATCGAACACGTCCATGAACAGGAAAATGAAGATAAACGGCAGCATCGACCAGGACAAAGCCCGCACGAAATCCATTTGCCAAAACGTGGGCGCGATCGACGGCGGCGGGGCCACCACGGCCTCGGCAATTACGCATTGCCGAACGAGCTTCGATTCTTGTACCAACGGCGATTGGGCAATTGCCTCGGGCAGGTAAGGCAACGAGAGTTTCATGGCGATCATCAATAGCGTGCCGGCCAGGATTCCCCACACGATCGAGCCGCGTACTCGCAAGGAGTGCAAAGCGGTCGTTACCAGCAGGCCGAGGAAAAAGACCAACAGATCGGGCGAGACAAGACGGGGATTCATCTTCAAGGCGACGCCCGTGCTATGGGGATCTTGAATCACTAGCCCGGCATTCACCAGACCGATCAATGCAATGAACAGACCGATACCGATGGCGATTCCGTTGCGCATGCTGGGACTGATGGCTCGCAGCAGGAACTTCTGCAACCCCAGGACCGAGATCAGCAGGAACAAGATGCCGGAAATAAACACCACGGCGAGTCCAATCTGCCATGGCGAAGTGACGCCTGCCTCGATCGACGCTGCAAAGGCGACCGCAGCGGCGGGCAGTAGCGAACCGACGAACACGAAGTTTTCGCCCATTCCCGGTGCCTGCGCGATGGGATATCGGGCAAGAAGTCCCATCAGGAGCGTGGCCAGAGCCGCTGCCAGGCAGGTGGCCGTGGTAACCGAGCCGAAATCCATCCCCGTTTCAGTTTCGGAAAGACGGCCCGAGAGGACCATCGGCTGTAAGAAGATGATATAGGCCATCGTCAGAAACGTGGTCAATCCGGCCAACAATTCGGTCCGCACATCCGTATGGTTTTCTGTAAGCTTGAAGATCCGATCGAACATCCGTCGACCTCCTGATCTGTTCGGTAGTGACCTTGCAGAACCCAATTTTCCCGGTAGAATAGTAAGAATCGATGAGCAGCTACGATCTTAACGAGAATCGACCGCCAGACCAAGAGATCGCTGAACGGTCGGAAGTGGTCGTTGCCGAACTGGTTTCGGGACCCCCGAACGAGGCGTTACCCGTTGCGCGGTTGGCCCAGCGGCGGTTGTGGCTGCCGGTGGGACTCTTTGTGGCCACGTGTCTGAGCACGCTGTTTGCCGGCACGCTGATGGCCGAGAGCGGCCAAGGTTTGCTGCACATGCTCAACGGCGGGCTGATGTATGCGGTTCCGCTGATGACGATCCTCATCTGCCACGAGGCAGGCCACTTCCTGCAAGCCCGCCGTTATGGCGTCTACACCAGTTACCCCTATTTCATTCCCATGCCGCTGGGATTCATCGGCACGTTCGGGGCGGTGATCGCCATGGATCCCCGGATCGCCAACCGCCGCGCGCTATTCGACATCGGGATCAGCGGTCCACTGGCCGGATTGGTGCCCACGCTCGTGTTTTGTGTGCTGGGGTTGCAGTGGTCGGAGATCAAGCCGGGGCACGACCTATTCGGCGACCCGATCTTGTTCAAACAGATTGCAATCTGGCTCAAAGGACCCATTCCCGAGGGATACGCGATTTACACGCACCCGGTCGCATTTGCCGGTTGGGTCGGTCTGCTGATTACCTCGATAAACCTCCTGCCGATCGGTCAACTCGACGGGGGACATGTACTGTACGGGCTGCTGCGGACCAAGGCGCACCGTGTCGCCTGGCTGTTTTTGCTGGCGGCGGCCGGGGCCGTGTTGTATCAATCCATGCAGACGGGTCGCCCCTCGCCCTGGTTTCTGATGCTCTTGCTGTTGACCTTGATGGGGCCGATCCATCCACCGACGGCCAACGATCACGTACCGCTCGGCGCCGGTCGGATCGCGCTGGGTTGGGCTACACTGGCCTTCTTCCCGCTGGGATTCACGCCCACGCCGATCATCTTCGGCTCGTAGTAATGCCTTGGCGCGACCACCGGTCGCGGCTTTATAGCCGCAAGGCGGCGAGGATCTGATCGGCCGTGCTGGCGGGATCGAGCTGCTCGACGTTGATTACCAGGTCGTAAAGATGCGGATCGTCGGTGTCGTGGTGGAAATGACGCTCGACGAATTCGCGGCGACCGAGATCGCACTCGTCGATGAATCGTCGCGCGCCCGGCTGGTCCAGATGTTCTCGCCGCATCACTTCGGCCACACGGAACGACATGGGTGCGATCAGCCGAACGGCCAGGCCCTTGTCGCGCGGCAGGAGAAACTGGGCGCCGCGGCCCACGAAGATCGCATGGCCGCGCCGGGCGGCCGCCAACACGACGTGTCCCAGGTGGGCTACGTACTTCTCGTGCGAAACCACCTTGCGATCGACGAACGTACCCAGCACGTCGTGCACCCAATTGCTTTGCGTTTCATCAACCAACTCGAGCATGAATCGCGAAAGATGGTACCGCTTGGCCGTTCGATCGAGCAAGTTCTTGTCAAAAACGTCCCAGCCGAGCTTGGCGCCTAATACTCGTGCCACTTCACTGCCACGGGTGCCTTCTTCCCGCGAGATACAGATACACGTCTGTATCTCACCGGCAAGTTGATCGATCGCTTTGCGTCGGGCAACTCGATCCTTGATCTCCTGGGTGCGTGCCCACGCCTGCATTTGGCGTTCGGCCGCGGCCAGAATCCGGGGTTCCTCATGTACCGGGGCTTTCATAGCGTTACCTCGCCAAAGATTGAGCATGAAGCATCGAGATTACCGCGCTGAATTATATCCGGACCCGGACGCCGGGAAACATCTTACCCACCGGAGGCAGGCGTTTTTGGCACCTTGCCTTGCCAGGACACTCCGAGTAGCGATAAAATGCTGTTTTGGCGGAATAGCTTTGCTCCAGATGGGGGTTTTTGGGTGAGCCAAGTCAACGAACGACGGATCCGAGCGGTTTGTAGAATCTTCCTTGTGTCCCTTGCCTTGCTGCGGGTGCCGGCCGTTGCACAAGAGACGGACGATCGTTGGTGGCCCGTGCAGAAGGCGCCGGCCGCCGTGGTCAAGACGATCGAGTGGCATCGGTTCGAGCCCGTAACCAGCCCCAGCGGACGCACGATGGCCGGTCCGTTCGGCGCGACGCACATGACGGTCCAATCGCTGGCGGGGCTGACGGCTCGGGCAGTCAACGAGGGCCGACTCGACGAGATGATCTGGATCGACACGCCGGACCCCAACTACCGCCGTTGGTACGATCGCTTGGTGAAACGGCTGGGACTTACAGAGCAAGGCCCGTTTACCGTCTGGGAACTGGTCCAGCGATATCGCGACAAAGGCCTCGTGCGGGGATACGTGCTGTATTCGTTCGACCATTCCGAGGGTGGATTGTTCACCAAACGGCCCGACATGGATCGTTCGGTCAACGTGGCCACCAGCGTAGCAGGACTTCTCGGTGGCATCCTGATTGAAGAAGGGCAGGAGGCTCGGGCTTTAGAGTTGGGCCTGAAACGGTTGCTCGACGCTCGCGGCAAGACGCCCTCTTGGTGCTTCAACACGTATCGGGAACAATTCTCTCGGCGTTTGTTGTTGGTGCAAGATCCGAAGGACGCACGGAATCGGGCCATGGCCGTGGCCCATCGTTGCATGGTGGCGTTCGGGCAAGAGGAGCCGGTGCCGCAGATCATGGCGTGGCTCGAACCGCTCAGCCCGATCATGGGTTGGAACTGTGGCGACGAGTTCTCGTTCACTTTTCAGGCCACGCGATTCGGCCACTTCCAGACCGCCTCGAACTACTGCCTGAACCTGCCCGTCCTCTCGGCCGGATCCGATCGAGCGGTGTTCAAGAGAGTTCGGCAGGTGGATCCGAAGGAGCTTGATCCGGACGACGCCCGACATCTGGTCAGCTTCGTGATGACCGACGGCGATAACCTGCAGTGGATGATGGGCGGGTTCTTCGGGCCGACACAGACCTATTGGGACCATCCACAGCACGGCCGGTTTCCGTTTAGCTGGACAACGTGCATGGGCCATCTAAGCCAAATGTGTCCCCAGGCCGTGGACTACTTGGCCGAGACGCTTCCGTCGGGCGCCTCGTTAGTGCAATACAATGGCGGCTACTATTATCCGGATCTGTTCGGCTGCGATCGGCCCGAGCCGAACCTCTTGGCACGCCACGCACGACGCATCTCCAAACAAATGCAACGCACCGGCGTCAGCGTGTTGGGATTCATCTGCCGCGATGTGTCCAGCGACGCAGCCATGCGAGCCTACCGAACGTTTGCCAAGGAAATCGACGGTCTGTCGGGCATGATCGCCGTGCAATACACACCGTACGAGGGCGGACACGGTGAAGTCTATTGGGTAAAGAACGCCCGCGGCCAAGAGATCCCGGTGGTCACCGTCCGCTATTGCATTTGGGCCGGGTCGCCCACGCCGGGTAGCGGAACACCTGCCAAGATTGCTCGCTTGTTGAACACGACGGCGGCCGATGCCGAGCAAAAGGGACATCGCAGTCAAAGCGTGGTGATGGTCCACGCCTGGTCGCGGTTTCGTGAAGCGGCCGGTGAAGATGAGACGGCCGAGGAAGTTCCCGCCGGCGGCACGGGCACGGCCGGTTTGTCGCCGGTGGCCTGGTGTGTCCAGCGGCTAGAGCCCCGGACTCGAGTGGTTTCGGCCGAGGAGCTCATGTGGCGCTTGCGGGCCAGGCGCAAGGCTGCCTCGGGGGCCCGGTAGCTGCGTTCGCCAGAACGCGGGCAAGGCGAGATTACTACACTCTGGCGAGTGCAGCTACGCCGAGCCCAACGCCTCGCAAAACATCAGCCCCATGCGGGGCAGACCACCAGTTGCCGGAACCGGGTAAACCACGTATATTAACGTGTTATCCACGACCAGGCATTGCTATTATCGGGTCTGTCTACCTATACTTTCGTGAAGCTTGCCTTGATATCAGTAGATGTGGCTGGACGTGCCCGCCACCCTCGTGACCGAGAACAACGATTACCGGGATCCTCACCTCATGGTGATTCGGAGGACTTCACGCGTCCTGATCGTCGAAGACAGCGATTCCGAACGGGAATTGCTTTGCGAGATACTCCGTGAGGAGGGGTTGGAAGCCATAGGATGTGGCTCTGCCAAGGCTGGGCTAGAGCTAGTTGATACACAGGATTTTGGTCTGGCGGTCGTCGACTTGAGATTGCCGGATCTGAGCGGGACTCAACTGCTCGATCGAATCCATCAATTGGACGAAGACCTTCGCGTGATTATTTATACGGGGGCGGCGTCCTACGATTCGGTCAAGGAGGCCATCAACCTGGGCGCGTTTGCCTATGTGGAGAAGCTCAGCGATCCGAGTGAATTGCTCCGCCACGTGCATCGGGCGTGTCACGAGCAAGTTAACCGCTACGCGGCAGACTTGGAATCGGCGGTCGCGGAACGGACCGAGGAATTAGCCCGATCGAATCGCGAATTGGGTGATTTCGCTTCCATTGTCGCCCACGACTTACGGACTCCCCTGCTGACTATTTCCGGCTACAGCCAGATCTTGCGGGAGAAGAACCAAGCATCCCTTGATACGGAAAGCACCGAGTATCTCGGCCATATCGTCGAGGCGGTCAACCGTATGAATCGGCTGATCGAAGATCTTCTCGACTATTCCCATGTCGGCCGCGCCGAGGATCCGTTTCAAGACGTCGAGCTCGACGGAGTGCTTACCCAGGCGGAAGCCAATCTGAAAGCGGCCGTCCAGCAGAGCGGGGCGAAGATCGTGCGCGGACCCTTGCCGACCGTTCCCGGGAATGCAACTCAATTGCTTCAGTTGTTCCAAAACCTCCTGGGCAACGCGATCAAGTTTCACGGTGACGAAGCACCGAGAATCCGAATCGAAGCGACCCAAAAGGATGAGAGTTGGCAGTTCGCGGTGGAAGATAACGGAATCGGGATCGAGCCGAACAACCGCGACCGGGTGTTCCAAGTGTTTCAGCAAGTGCACGGGAAGGATTATGCCGGCACCGGCATCGGGCTGGCTATCTGCAAGAAGATTGTCGAACGGCACCGCGGGACGATTTGGCTGGAATCGACCCCGGGCAAGGGATCGACCTTCTTCTTCACACTTCCGTCACAAAGTCAGGCTCAGTAAACCGCTTGCGGCTTTGCAACAAACGTGTCCTACTGCAATGAATGCAGGCCGTGGCTGCCTCGCCAATCGTTGACCAACACCAGCGCCCGGGGCTCCTTCTTGAGCAGTTTGACCAACTGTGTGGCCGAGCAACCCAGTGTCGCGGCCGCCTGTTTGGCGTCGCCCTCGGCCATGGCGAGCACGTCGAGCGCTTCGGCCAAGACCGTTGGGAAGTCGTCGTGGGTCGCGCTGACGTGGATGCGCCCGTTTGCCAAACGCGACTGCCAGAGTGGACTGGGGGTCTCACCGGCAGGTCTTTCGCACCGGATCGCCAGCGCCAGGTTGACTCGCAAACGAAACACGGCCCGGGTGCGGTTTTCCGCCTGATGACGCCGTTCGCTGGCCTCGGCCGTAACGCCGGTGGGGAGATGCTTCAGCCGAACGGCCGTTTCCACTTTGTTGCGATGTTGCCCGCCCGGACCCGAGCGACGCAGACGCTCTTGACGACACTGGGCCAGTAGATCGTCGGCAGCTTCAGCGGCGGGATGAAGTTTAGGCCGGGACATGGGGCCTTGCAAAGCCGTGAACGATTAGAGTTCGGCGCCAAGCACCTTCAGGGACAACTCGCGTTTCGAATCGCCGGCCAAGTAGAGCGTCTGCGTGGGGAAGGCAAACTCGATGCCGGCCTTCTCGAACTCCTCGAAAAGCCGCAAGTTGAACCGCTGGGCATGGTCCAGGTAGTCCCAGTAGGCCGGCGGTGCAAACCAGTAAATCACAATGATGTTCAGACTGTCGGCCTTGTAGTCGTTGAAATACACCCGGGGCGGATATTCATTCCCGTTGATAGTCGCGTGAATCGGCTCGCGAAGACCTTCCTCCTCGAGAAGATCGCGGAGAATCTGCACGGCCTGTTCGATCTTCTCTCGCGGCGTGTCGTAAGTGATCGTCACGTTCATGGTCCGCCGGATGGACGGGCGGCGGCCGATGTTTTCGACCGGATCGTTGACAATGTTCGAATTGGGGATCGTCACCAGATGGCCCGTCAAGGTGCGCATTTTGGTCGAGCGAAAGCCGATTTCCTCGATGATTCCGTCGAATCCGGAATACGCGATCCGCTCGCCCACGTGAAAGGGACGATCCAACAGAATCGTAATCGATCCGAACAGGTTCTTCAGCGAATCCTGGGCGGCTAGCGAAACGGCCAGACCGGCAATACCCAACCCGGCCAGCAACGCACCGATGTCCTGCCCGAACACCGAATCGACCACGAACATCACGCCGATAATCACGATCACCACCCGCAACGTCTTGCGAATCAAGGGGGCCAATTGGTCGTCCAGATCCGATTCCGTCGTGGCAGCAAACCGGCGGAGAAAGAGATCGATCACCGAGACCAGATTGAACGCGTACCAAAAAACGGCGATCGAATACAACAACAGCGTGACTTTGTCGCGTAAGCCAGCCAAATGTTCACTTCGATCGAGATCGACGAACACCAATCCAACATGTAGTCCGACGGTCAGCATCGCCAATTTGGCGGGTGAGGCCAGATCCTGTAGCATGTCGCTCCAGACAGTCCAACCTCGCACGCGAAAACGTTCCGCAGAACGTCCCAGCATGGCCGCGACTATCTTGCCGATCAACAGCCCGAAAAAGATCGCCACGCCCAGAAGAATCCAGTTCGTCCAGCTGTTGTCCAAGAAGACACGGCCCAGTTCGAGATGATCCAGAAAGCCGAAGGTCAGCGTTTGTTGCGTCTCTTCGGCCGCCGGCGCGGTATCGCTTTCCTGAGGAGAGCCCTCTTGGGCCCAGACAAGAGACGGTCCTGCCGACCACCAACAGGCGGTCAGGCCGACACACACGATTGAAATCAGTAGTCTTGCTTTCATGATGGCACGATCCCGGAACCGATCGATCTGAGGGAGAAGAAACAAACCGCAGGGTGGCCGTGTTTTCTGTCTAGGGGGTTTAGTTGCCCGAGGTGAACACGTCGGCCATGAACATGGTATTGTCGGCCACGCTGAGCATGGGGCGGTAAGGGCTCTGGTCAACACATCGGGCCGACTGGCCGACGTAGTAGACCAGATTTACGATCAGGCCCCAGGATTCCTCGCCTTGTCCTCCGCCGGCACCGCTGGCCTGCTTGGGGATCAGGTAGTTGATTCGGCTCTCAAGGGCCCAACTCTCGCCGATCGGCACGCGAATCTCACCGCCAATCAAGGCATCGCCGCCGCCGGAGAATCCACCCCAAAGTCGGCCCTGCCCGCCGGCGCAGAAGTATCGTCGATAATAGAAGGCGAACAGGTCGGTCGGTTGCAGTCCCAGTTGCCTGCGGTCCAACAAGACCAGATCATCGCCGCCGGTGCCATAGGCCCCAAAGTAACCGACCTCGCGTTTTCCGTCGGGGAGTCGAAAGCTGGTTTCACTGCGGATCTGTTTCAGATCGGCCGTACCGTAGTAGTTGTCGTGCAACAGATCGAAGGCGACGGCCCACTGCCACCCGCCACACAGCTTGCGACGGAACATCCCGGCCGTGAAAAAGACCTGATTGCGATCGTCCGAGGTCGTTCCGATCTGTTGGTCGGCCTGATTGCCGGCGAAATTACTTTGCGAGGCGGTCAGCCCGAGTTGATATCCGATTCCCCAAGGTCCCCCCAACGGTGCGCCGAAGTTGAATCCTTCCTGGAAACCGAAGTTACCGTTGCGACCTTGGTCGGCAGGCCCCTTGAAGCCATGCACGCCGCCAAACACGGAAAGATCCCGTGTCCACCGGGCGGATTTCAGGCGGCCAAAACTCAAACAGCATCCATCTGAGGTGCCGCACGCGCCGCACGAGTCGCAAGACTCCGACCCGACCCCGCAGTCAGCACAATCGCCCAGTGCCGGCCCCGTCAGTTCGATATCAGCATATTCAATGGCCGGGATCTCTTCATAAGCGTTGGCCAGAACGACTTCCGAATCGCTCTGATTGGTTTTGGCGGCAGTTTGCTCCGCGGGCATGACAGTCGAAACGTTCTTGACCGGCTTCTTTCGACCGGGCGACCACTGCACGGCCCTCTTCACTTTGGAGCGATGCGTTGGCCCCTTGTCCAGAACGCGTTGTTGCCAGTTGCTTCGTGCGGAGGAAACGGCTGTCGCGGTGCTCTGTCGAACTTGCTCGGCCGCCGCTAGATGGGCCGCCGCTAGAGTGGACATGGCCAGGCCGCTTACCAGAACTCCAATTGCAACTCGTTTGGGGAGACTCATCGAAATCACCTTCCTCAAGGGGCGCAGTCATCCGACCTTCCAGCCCCCCGGGGTCTCGACGGCACAAGTATCGGAATCCCGCAATCGGAACTTTCGTTAAAACCAGGATAATCGGAAAAGTTTTACTAGATTACGCTGGCATTCGAGAAAGCGGGCCTCGAAGCGGCTGTTTGACGGTAAACCTCGCTGTCAAACCCCCAGAATGGAGGGGCAGTCCGGCCGTGATGCCTGTCGGCCGGCGGCAGCCTGCCAAAACGGCTGAGAATCGGCCTCACGCGGCCCCGAGGGCGACCGTCAGTGCTTCCTCAAGGTCGTCCCGAAGGTCTTCGAAGGCCTCCAGACCGACGGATATACGGATCAGTCCGTCGGTAATGCCGTGGGCCAGCCGGTCCTGGCGGTCGTAGCTGGCGTGCGACATGGCGGCCGGCTGCTCGATCAGCGACTCGACCGCACCCAGACTGACGGCCAACTGGAACAGGCTCGTGCTTTCGACCAATTTCTTGGCGGCCGCGAAATCCCCATCGATCTCGAAGCTCAACATGGCGCCAAAAGCTCCCTCCATCTGCCGAGCGGCGATCTCATGGCCCGGGTGGTCTGCCAGCCCCGGATAAAGCACGCGGGCTACCCTTGGGTCCTCGGCGAGAAAGTCGGCCAATCGAGCGGCCGTGCGACATTGCTCCCGAACGCGAAGCTCCAGGGTCTTGATCCCCCGGCTGCACAGGAACGATTCCAACGGACCCAGGACGGCTCCGGTGGCGTTCTGGAGGAAATAGAGTTGGTCGTACAGTTCCTTGTCGCGAACGACCAAGGCTCCGCCGAGCAGGTCGCTGTGACCGCCAAGGTACTTGGTGGCCGAGTGCATCACGATATCGGCGCCCAATTCGAGCGGCCGGGTCAGCACGGGTGTGGCAAACGTGCTATCCACCCCCAACAGCGCCCCATGGCGATGGGCCACTTCGGCGCAAGCGGCGATGTCGGTGATCGACATCAGCGGATTCCCGGGACTTTCGATCCACACCAGCCGCGTGTTAGGCCGGATGGCTGCCTCGAAGGCCTCCAGATCAGTCGAGTGGCCCAAGGAAACTTCGATACCCGATTTGTCGATTACTTTGTGCAACAGCCGATAGGTACCGCCGTAGACGTCCGTTCCCGCCAGGATGTGGTCACCACCCGAAAGCAACATGGTCGCGCAGTGGATGGCCGCCATGCCGGAAGAGAACGCCAAGGCCCCGCAACCCGATTCGAGCGACGCCAGGGTTGTTTCCAAGGCCTTGCGTGTGGGATTGCCGCTGCGGGAATAATCGAACTCGCCCCAGTCGCCCGACCCGGGTTGAACGTAAGTGGCCGCTATATGGATCGGCCGGACCACCGCACCGGTTTCCGGATCGCGCTCGTTACCAACGTGGATTGCTCGGGTACGAAATTGCATGGGACTATGGGGTCAGGGGTTGAGAATTACTCACACGAAAGGCCGCTTGCGGCTTTGCAATAAAACTACTTCACTACCGAGCCAGCGCCTGTTTGAAGTCGTCGATCAGATCCTCGGGGTTCTCGATACCGCAGGAGACGCGGATCATGTTGTCGCAAATGCCCACCGCGCGACGTTGTTCGGGCGTGTACTCGTGATAGCTCATCACCAGTGGTTGCTCGATAATCGATTCCACGCCGCCGAGGCTCGGGCCGATTCGAGGGATCCGAACCGCATCAATCACGTCGGCCGTTCGCCGCGCGTCGGCGTCGCGGACCAGAAACGTCACCAGGCCGCCATAGCCGGTCATGGTGCGTTGGGCTACCTCATAATCACGATGGCTGGGTAAGCCCGGATAGTAGACCTTTTCCACGCGAGGATGTTCCTCGAGAAAACGAGCCAAGGCCAGGCCGTTCTCGTTGTGCCGCCGCATTCGCAACTCGAACGTCTTCAGACCGCGCAACAACAGGTAGATGTTATGCGGCGCGTTAATCATGCCGACGATACCGCGATACTTCCGCAAGGGCTTGATCTTCTCTTGCGTGGTGATCAACACGCCACCCAGCATGTCGTTGTGTCCGGAAAGATACTTGGTCACCGAATGGATCACGTAGTCCACCCCGGCCTCTAGCGGTCGGAGGTTATACGGCGTGGCCAAGGTGGCATCGATCACGGTCTCGATACCGTGTTTCTTTCCCAGCCCGACGAACCGCTGCAGATCGACGACGCTCAGATGGGGATTGGTCGGCGACTCGCTGATCAGCAGTTTGGTAGCCGGGTTGATGGCCGCTTCCATCTTCTCGTAGTCACAGGCCGGGATCTGATGCGTGACCACGCCGAACTTGCCCAAGTGCTGAATGCAAAACTCCCGCGTGCGATGGTAGCACTCATCAAACAGGATAACTTCGTCTCCCGATTGCAGCTTGCTCAGCAGCAACCCTGCAATGGCCGACATGCCCGAGGAGTAAACCAGCGCCGCCTCACCACCTTCCATTGCCGCCAGTTTCCGCTCGGCCACCTTCTCGCCGGGGTTTCCGTAACGAGCGTATTCTTCGCGAGGTTGTTCTTGTTCGAGGAAATCGAGCAGCGCTTGCGTATCGGCGAAGGTATAGGTTGCTGCACAGAAGATCGCATCCGTCATGGCGTTGCCCATCTTCTGGCGATCTTCGCCCGCATGGACAGCCAGCGTCGAGGGTCGCCGGGTTGCGAAATACTTCTCGATCGAAAATGGTTCTTTGGTCATACTAATCTTCCCTATGGTTATCCACTGGGGCGCAAAAAAACCGCGACGGGCGTCCCATTGGACGGTCGCGGCTTGCTCGGGTCAAGTTGGATCGCCAAGGAAACAGTTTATTAACAGATGGAACTCGGCGATGGCACTTTAGCAGTTTCTGGCTGCAAGCGGCCGCAAATCCCACGTACCGTGCATTCTATCGCAACGGCCGGGCGCCTGCAAGCAGCGCCGACAGCCATAGGTATCCCCCCGAAAGCGTGTCTATGGCAGCTTCTTCACAGCAGTCGCCCCCGTTGCATGGCTAATCTTTTGAACCCCATTTCTCCTTGATACCCCATGTTTGCTGTCTTTTCTTGACGCCCGCGGTCGATGTTGAAATAATCCGCCCCCAACTGCTCGCCTACCGGCAGCCAATTGGCCAATACGGATACCGCCTTTCCTCCGGAGCGATTTGATGAAAAGCTACAATCTTTCGATCTTGGCCGTAATAGGCTTGCTCGTGATGGCCTTGGCGGGGTGCCGGTCACCCTATCGGGCCGACCAGGGAGCACTATTCGGGGGACTTCTCGGTGCAGGCACTGGAGCGCTTATCGGCAATGCAAGCGGCAACGCCGGGGCTGGAGCGGCTATTGGGGCCGGACTCGGCGCGGTTACCGGGGCGGTCGTCGGTAGTGAATTGGACCACATCGAGGCTCGAAACCGGGCCATGATCGCACAACAAATGGGCCGGCAAGTCTCGGCGGAGGCCGTCACCCTGGGCGACGTGGTCGACATGACCCAGGCCGGCGTGGACGACGAATTGATCGCCAACCACGTCCGAGCCCACGGGGTTGCGGCGCCGCTGCAGGCGGCCGATTTGATCTATTTGCAGCAGCAAGGGGTCAGCACGAAGGTGACCAAGGCGATGCAGGAGCCGCCACGCCCGCGACAAAGGCCGGTCGTGATTCACGAGCGAACGCCGCCGCCGGTGATTGTACAAGAATATCACTACGGCCCACCGGTTTGGGGGCACGGTTGCGATCCGCCCGTTCGCCACTATCGACGACACGGGCATCGTCCGGGTGTCACTTGGGGGTTGGCCGTCGGCGGCTGATCGTGGCTGGCTGGGCTCGGGGGACCTTGCCGCCGGGCGGTTTCCCTGTTAGAAACGAACGTGGGCCTCGACGTCGTCTGCGGCTAGGTGCTTGGCGTTGAGCTGGTTCCCTTTCTATCCAGTGGATTCCTCCTGCGTCCTGACCGGTGAGCCACGTACTGACTTCCTGCCGTATCGCGCCGCTTGTGGAAGAGCTTACGCCGGCCCCCGCGCCGGAAGAGGTTTTCTTGCGGCTTTCTCACCAGGCAAAGTGTCTGTTCCTCGACAGTGCGCTGAGCGAGCCGACGCTGGGACGCTACTCGTTCGTGGCGGCCGACCCGTTCGAGTACTTTGAAATTGCCGCCGACGGCAGCGACGGGCTGCGCGAGTTGGGTCGACGCATGGCGCAATTCCCGGCCGAAACACTTCTCGGGCTGCCACCGTTTCAAGGAGGAGCGGCGGGGCTGTTCGGCTACGATCTGGGGCGAAGTCTGGAGAAGCTGCCGGGAGCGAGGATCGACGAGTTCCAGGTCCCCGCCTTGGCCGTCGGGTTCTACGACGTCGTGGTGGCTTTCGATCATGTGGAGCGTCGGGCGTGGATCATTTCCCAAGGTTTTCCCCTGAAAGATCCTGTCGGAAGGCAACGCCGCGCGGAGCAGCGGCTTCGGCAAGTCCGGGCATGGTTGGAAGAACCGCCGTCTGAGAGTCCGTCGCTCGATACCGCAATCCAACTACCGGATATCAGCGCCAAGGAACTTGCGCCACAGTTCCCGATCGCCGGCAAAGGAAGACTCACCAGCGACTTCTCGAAGGAAGGGTACTTGCAAGCGGTCCGCAAGGCCATCGAGTACATCCACGCCGGAGATGTCTTCCAGGTGAATCTGGCCCAGCGGTTGCTGTATCCGGCTGCTGACGACTCGGTATCGTTGTACTTGCGACTGCGTCGGCGGAACCCGGCGCCGTTTGCGGGCTATTTCGATTTGGGTGGGTTTCAGATCGCTAGTGCTTCGCCCGAGCGTTTCTTGCGGGTGCTGGCGGGCGAAGTGGAAGCGAGGCCGATCAAGGGGACCCGGCAACGAACGGCTGATGAGCGGATCGATCACGTGGCCCAAGCCGAGCTTCAGCAGAGTGAAAAGGACCTGGCCGAGAATGTGATGATCGTCGACCTGCTGCGAAACGACCTCTCGCGAGTCTGTGAGCCGGAAAGTGTGCATGTCAGCCAGCTTTGCGAAGTGGAACGCTATGCCTACGTGTTTCACCTCGTGTCGGCGGTGCGCGGCCGTTTGCGGCCGGAGTGTTCTCCGTTGGAACTGGTTCGGGCGGCATTTCCCGGCGGGTCGATCACCGGCGCGCCGAAGGTTCGGGCCATGGAGATCATCGCCGAGTTGGAATCGGTGGCACGCGGTGCCTATTGTGGCTCGCTGGGTTACTTGGGCTTCGACGGGTCGCTCGACTTGAGCATCCTGATCCGTACGATTACGGCCGGTCGAGGTTGGTGGCAGGCCCCGGTCGGCGGCGGCATTGTGGCCCAATCGCAGGCGGAGCTCGAATATGAAGAGACCTGGCACAAGGCCGAGGGGATGCTTCGGGCACTCGAATGATTCTATTGATCGATAACTACGACAGTTTCGTCTACAACCTGGCGCGATACTTCGCTCGCCTGGGGCACGATACGCGCGTGATTCGCAACTCGGCCATCGATGCCGACGGAGTTCGCGCCATGCGGCCCGAGGCGATCGTCATCTCGCCCGGGCCTTGTACTCCGCAACAGGCGGGCTGCTCGCTGGAACTCGTGCGGCAGTTTCACGCCGAGTTGCCCATCCTGGGCGTTTGTCTGGGACATCAGGCGATTGCCGAGGCACTAGGCGGCCGCATCATTCGAGCCCAAGAGCCGGTACACGGGCGAACTTCAGAAATCCGTCACGACGGGCGAGGCGTGTTTCGCGATCTACCCAATCCATTGATCGCGTGCCGCTATCATTCCCTGGTGGTCGACGAAGATTCCTTGCCGGAGTGCTTGGAAGTCTCGGCCCGAGCGGACGACGACACGGTGATGGCCCTGCGTCACCGCACGTTGCCGGTAGCCGGACTGCAGTTCCATCCCGAATCGATCCTGACCGACACCGGCTATCTGTTATTGGCCGGTTTCTTGCGAATGGCCGGCCTGGCCGTCCCGGACGAACTGCCGACAATCGATAGCGAACTGAATAGGATTTCGTGATTCGGAGAATTCTTGTAGGGTGGGTCCAGCAAGGCTATTTAGGTCGGTGCCTTACCGCGTTTGGGAAGCTGCTCGGAGGTGTCGATTTCGGCGGGCAATTCTTCGATTGGTACCAGGCCGTACTGTTGCAGGACTTCGTGGCAGGTTGCGAATCGGTAGTCTTGGAGCAAGCGGCGAAGTTTCGGCTCGGTGGTCTTTTGTCCCACGTAGCATTTGAACCGGCGATAGAGCGGCATGGCGGCTGAGGGGCAGTCCGCTGCGAAATCGCGGGGATGGAGGTAGACCACGGCGGGTCGCTCGGCCTGTTGCATCTGCCGGATGCCGTGGCGGATGATTCGCATCGGCAAGAGGCGAAAATAGCCTCCTCCGGAGAAGCAGAAACGCCCGGGCCCCCAACGGAGGACGCTCATGGGAAGTTCGGGCAACGGATCGGCTTCGGGGTCGCTGAGTATGTGAGGACCCAGATCACAGGGATAGCCGCCATGGGCCCTTTTGGCGGGAAACAGGCTGGCATCGTATTGCAGGCCCACTTGGCGGATAATATCGAAGGCCCATTCGGTGCCGGGTGTAATCGAAAACGACGGAGCACGGAACCCGCGCACTTCCACGCCGGCGTGCTGTTGCAATACGTCGATCGAATCGTGAAGGTCTTCGTGGAACACATCGGGAGTCAACTCGTAGACCTTCCGATGCCAAAAGGAGTGGGTACCGATTTCGTGGCCTCCATCGGCGATCCGGCCAACCAGTTTGGGGTACCGTTCCGCGATCCATCCCAAGATGAAGAACGTGGCACGGACCTCGAACTCGTCGAGAATTCCAAGGATCTTCTCGGTTTCCCGCTCGACAATCGAAGGAAAGGATCCCCAGCGGTCGGGGTCCTCGGCGGCCTTGATTTCCACGATGTGGAACCAGTCTTCGATATCGAAGGAGAGCGCGTGCGTGATGTTGTTGTCGTTAGTCATTGGGTCGTTAGTCATTGGGGCGTTAGTCATTGGCTAGAACAATCGGTGTCCGGTACTCAGTAATTGTTTGGTATCCGCTCGGGTGGGGAGCGAAAACTCGGTGGCGTCTTCCTCGGGATTCGGCATCATGGGCGGATTTCCCGTTTCGATCAATCGCACGGCCTCGATGATGGCCTCGGCCGCCAGATCCTTGCTTCGGGCCATGATGTCTTCCAGGCAATCGTGCGGATGAATGCGATAACGGCGTTGGACTACGATGGGCCCGTTGTCCAACTTGGCGTCGACGAAGTGTACGGAGACGCCTCCCTCGCGTTCGTTGTTGGTTAAGGTCCAAAACGAAGGCATCAGGCCACGATATTTCGGTAACAGCGCTCCATGACAGTTAATGATACCAAATGGTGTTTGTTCTCGCAACCGTTTTCCATAGAACTGGGTTCCCGAAATCGATACAATCAAATCGACCTGTTTTTCCCGTAAGAAACCCCGAAACTCCTCGCTGTTGACATTCTCCGTAGTGTGTAGCGGCACGCCGTATTTTCGGGCGACGGCCGCAACGCTATGGCAAGGCGATTGCCGGCCGAGCAGATCGTTAAAAACCTTGGCCTTGAGCTTGGCGGTCAGGTAGCGACGGAGTTTCCATTGAAAGTAGTTTGGGCCATACAGTTTCAGCAGTTCCCAGGCCGTTTGCACCACGGTCCGTTTACCCTGGGCCACTGACTGAATGTTGATTCCAGCCGTGGAATCCGAAAACTCGCGGAGATACTTGTCGAGTACCTTCGGGAGAAGGAACGGCTCGTTTTGGATGAAGACGTACTTGGTCAAGGTAGGCATGGCGTGTTTTTGCAGTCGTGGTCTGCGGCGTGTTGCGTACATGAGTTTGCCGAAACCGTGGCTTGGTCGGGAAACTCGAATTCGACCGTTCGCCGCAGACCGGTGTCGATATCGACCGGTGGGACGAATCCCGTATCGCGAGCTTTCTGGGCGTTGAAGAACGTGTTGCCGCAGAATTTATTGACGCGAATGGCACTAACCGGGAGTTTCCTGCGGGTAATCCAGGCGATGACGTCGAACCCGAGCCCCAGCGTGTATCCCAGCCAGTACGGCAAACGCAACCCGATGTTCGGTTTTTTGCCGAGCATGCCGCGAAGTAACGGGACCAAAGCATTCATGTCGTAGACCGGCTGGTCGACATAGTTGAAGACTTCCTCGCCCTTCTGGAACCGACGCACGAAATTGAGGAAGGCGGCCACATTGTCGACGTAAGCGATAGACTTGCGATTGGTTCCGGGGCCAACCATCAAAAACTTGCCGCTGGCAATTTGTGTCAGCAGGACGAAGAAGTTTCTTCGGTTGTCCGCTCCGAACACGACTGTCGGACGAACGATAACAAGGCTTCGGTCGTTACCCTTGGCAAGCCACTCGCGATGTTCCCCCTCGGCGATGAGTTTACTCTTTCCGTAATCGCTAGACGGAGCGGGTTCACCGCTTTCGTCGGTTTCGCTCTCGGGCAGGCCGTAGATGGCGACCGTGCTCGTGAAGATAATCTGTTTTATGCCGTTTTGCTCGGCCGCCTGGCAGACGATTCTCGCGCCGTCAACATTGGTCTGATAGTAAAGGTCGATCGGGTCGACGTCGTCGTCGTGCTCGGCCGCGAGGTTGTAGATCAGATCCATGCCTTCGCAGGCGTTGAGCGTTTGGTCGACGTTGCGCACATCGCAATCGACCCAAAGCTCGGGATAGGCCTTGCTCTTGTCGATGTCGGCAATTCGGACCTCATGGCCCTCTTCCAATAGACAACGAGTCAGTTGCGTGCCAATGAATCCACTGCCACCGAAAATCACTACACGGTTCTTGCTCATATCGAAATGCTCCCTCGAACGGCTCTTCTATTCCTATACACGATCGATCGCGATGGTCCGCTTGCCAATCGTGTCACTTGTTACTTCTTTTTCTGGTTTAGCGTTGTCTCCAGAGATCGGATAACCTCCCTGGCCTTGACGTCACGGCTGTAGTGCTTCACCGCCGCTTCCATCCCCTGCTCTCGCATTTGCTTTAGAGTTCCCGGGTCGCGCTTCAAGGTCATGACGGCGTCGGCCATGGCTTGAGGGTCACCCGACGGAATACAAATGCCGGCGCCGGCGTGCTCGACGATGCCCGCGCTGATTCCTTCCACTGCATGGATCATGGGAACGCCCATGGCCATATTCTCGAAGATTTTGGAGGGAATCACGGACTTGAACAAGGGATGCGGCCGCAGGTGGATGATCGACGCATCGAGGGCGCCAACGTAGCAACAGACTTCCTCCCGAGAAACAAAATCGTGAAAGATCACCCGCTCAAGGCCGCGACGCTTCGCCTCGGCTTCGAGTCCGGCCCTTTCCGCACCTTCGCCGAGAATCATGATGTGGACATCGGCTTCGTCCTTGAGCAACTCGGCGGCGTCAATGATCGTCTCTAACCCTTGGCACAGGCCGGTGGTGCCGACGTAACCGGCAAGAAAGACGTTGGGGTTGATGCCAAGTCTTTCGCGAACGTCGATGGGGATATTATCTCGAGAGAACTGTTCCATGTCGACGCCGTTGGTAACAACATCCTGTTTCTGGGCAGCAATACCTCGTTCGATCAACTCTTCCTTGAAGGCATCCGTGAGCGGAATAAGCCGATCGGCCTTGCGGTAGAGAAACATCTCGAGCTTGGTGAGGAACTTGAAAGCGCGGCCTTTGCCTCCCCCGGCACCCACGGCCGCAATCGTAGCCGGCCAGAGGTCGCGTATCTCGAACACCCAGGGGCGGCGACGCAGACGCGACAACAGATAACCGCCAAGAGGCACAAAGAGCGGAGGGCTGGTGGCGAGGATAATATCGAATTTCGGATATCGCCAGAAAAAGAACGCGGCCGACATCATAAAGCTAACATAATCGAGGATTCGTTTGAGGGTTCCTTCGTTGGCTGTCATGTACGACCAGATGCGAACGACACGAACGCCGTCGATCCACTCCGTTTGATACAGTCGGTTCTTGTAGCCTTCGAACACCTTCCCTTGCGGGAAATTCGGCGCACAAGTTACCACCGTGACATCATGGCCCGCCTTGAGCCACTCTTGCGCGTGGTCCATGGTCCGGGCTGAGACCGCGGTGATCTCAGGAACAAACCGATCAGTTAAAACGAGAATACGCATCGTTCATCCGTTCCAAATCATCCCTTGGCTAGGGGCCGGTCAGAGGCTCCACCTGGATGTGTATTCGACAAGGCAATTCTAGCATACCGGACCACTCCACCCGTTGACAGGGCGCCTCCTCCTCATAATCGGGGTGGTACGGTCGCTCCAGTATTTCCGATTGCACCCCAGTCGCCTCGATCGACAACCGCAAGCGATCGGCATCGCGACTTAACACCCAGTGATCTTCGGTGCGCAATCCGCTCCAGCCGGGAGCAAGTAACACCCCTCCCTTGACGAAGTGGGACCCTCGTCCAGTGATCTCGTCGACGATCGTCAGCGCACTGCCATGGCCTACTTCCAGCGTGCGACGATGACGGGGGCGCCCTGGAAGATGATCGTAACCCGTATGGCACCCGGCAGCCCACAAAGCGTCGTCGGTCGCCTGAACTTCGATCTGCAACGGCCGAGCTCGTCGGCCGACGCGGAAGATGTGCCAAACCTCGCTCGAGTCGGTATCGTCCAAACAGACCGTGTTGTGGGCGGCCGTACTGCGATCGTAGCGTCGAGAATCGTCATGGTCGTACCGAGACGTACCCGGGTCGACGAATAGTCGCCGCCCTCGATAGGACGCCTCGAACGAGAGCGTATCGGCATGGGCATGGCCCGGCTGATAATCGATCCCCACGGGCCCCAGGTCGAAGAAGACGGTCCATGGGTCGCCGTGCCAGACGGCCAAACCGAACTGGTCGAAGAATTTCCCCCCGCGCCGAGCAGAGGAATCGATCGGTTGGTCAAACGAGGCCGCGCCCAGCTCGAGCATTTGTTTCGGGTCACAGGCACCGTTGAGCCAACTATCGTTCAGAAGCGGAATCTGTCCGTCCGGATGCCGTACCCAGGCCAGGAATTCGGCCATCTGCAGCCAGATGTCGCGCATTTTGTGTCGGGCCGGTTGGTCTTCAAGCAGAATCGCCAGCAAGAGGAAGTCTTCCATGACTTGCAGATGATACATGGGCGACCGCTCGAAATGCCCTCCGTCGGAAAGCACCTGCTCGGCCGCCTGCTCCACGGCCACTCGGGTCGCCGTTTGCAACCATTGGCGAGGCTCAGGTCCGTCGAAGAACCGCCCGGCCCAGGCCAATCCGACGGCATCGCGCAACAGATGGTTGGCCCGCAGGTCGCATTCCAAGTGCCCATGCAGATAGGCCGCTTGGGCCCAAAGGCTTCGGGTGAAGGTATCTTCGAAGGGCCCCCAGCGTTGCCGACCCTGGGATCCCAGTTGGTGATACAGCCGGCACCACGATCCGATTCGAGTGGCAATGGCATAAGCGTTCCAGGCCAGATCCCGGCTGCCGGGCACGGTCAGGTCACACCGGCTGATCCAATCGGCCAAATACGCTCGCAACAGCTCGTCGGCCCGCTCTGCATCAGGACCTTGCCGGGCAACCAGTTGGGCCAAGTCCCAGGCCCAAGCATGGTAATGCAAGGCGACCGTCCACAGGCGATGCTCGGTTGCGGGCCCAAGGAGCCAATCGGTCGGCTGATATCCCAGGCAGCGACTGAAGTGCAGGTGTTCAAAGATTCCTTGTTCAAGCTGCTGGAGAAGTTCTTCGCCCCGAACATCGGGGGAATGGGAAACGACCGGTACCGCCGGAAAATCGGTGCGTTGCGGGACTACTTCGGGAACATCGATCACTCGGGCCGGGCGACGCCCTTCCCCGCGATAGCGCAGCCGCCAGTAGATCTGCGACGGTCGCAGGTACCGCGTCGTGCGAAATGTTCTCGCAATCTCAGTGAAGTTCATAACGAACGTTTCATAGTTGGCCGAACCCTGCAAAAACGTTTTGTTTCACGCGTGCTTCCAGCCGGCACACGAAACGCTGCCTACTTGTCAGGCTTGCGAGCGACAACTACGAGAAAAGCACCCATGAAAGCATCAAATGTGGAAGCTTCTTTGAGATAGAAAAAGTCCGCCCATTTTCGTGGAGCAAGGTATGTGCACAGCTTCACTGCCAGCGCTAGCGGCGCCAACAGCCAATTGGCTTTGGCAAGATGCGTTGCGCGGACACGCTCCGCCGGAACGCCAACAGACTCTAGTGCGCTTAATACGTTAGCCAGAGTCAGTCCGCAGCGGTACACAGCGGCCGGCGTTTCCGCATTGGGATCAAAAGCTTGAGGCGGTCCCACAATAGTCCAGCTTTGTGACCCGGTCATCATGTAGAGAAGTCGACGGCGGATGTCCCCGTGATTGGGGATACTGATGAACAGATAACCTCCCGGCTTGACCACCCTTGCCAACTCACGAATTGCCCGACCGCGAGCCCAAACCCTCTGGATACCATTCAGGCAAGCAACCGCATCGAACTGATCGTCTTCATAGGGAAGACGGTCGTTCAGATCGCCGAAGTCGCAGGAGATCCCCTCCAGCTTGAAGACTTCCGGGCAAATGTCGCAACAAGTCACGTTAAGACCATCCTTGACCAGTGCCTGAGCGAGCGGCCCTTCACCGGTAGGACAATCCAGCACATTCTTTGCGCCTACTTGAAGGATCAACTCGCGGCCAATCTCCAACGCGGTCTGAGGCGATCCGATGCGTTGCGGCTTATTCTGTTCTTGGGTCATGACGATCTGCTTTCTCGCGGCAGTTCGCGAGTTCTGCAGGACTCGCGGTAAGTTTCTTATAGAGAATGGGGACTACACACGTCCCATTATTGCTCGGGTAAAGAGGCTTGTCAAGGACCTGCCGGTGGGCTGGTACTGGTGCACCTCTACGTATCTGGATTTTCGAAGACTTAGTATCCCTGCCGCTTCATCGCGGCCTCCATGATCGGCAGGACCGATTCCCATTGTTGCGGTGAGAGCGGGGGGAAATCAGACGGGAAGTTCGTATCGACAATCTCCTTGGCGGCTTCGATCAGTCCTGCCGGGTCGTTAGGCTCGCAGAACTCTGCAATGCGGGTCGCCTGTCCGGCCGTATCGGCAAGCAGGTCTTCATAACGCACGCGGAGTACGCGATCCGGTGGCACATCAAGCAGCGCTTCTTCTAGCATTTGAACCATGGTGGCCCACTGATAGGCCACGGTTAAGAGCGTGTCGTGCGTGCGTGCGAATTCACGTTGGCCGGGTACGTTCGGTCCGCAACATTTGCGAGGCAGCCCCAATCGTGCGCGACAATAGTTGTGCAGCCATTTCCACCCGGATCGCGGCAGTGAGCGGAGTTTCAAGTTGCGGCGACGCTCAGCACTCAGCCGCCGACCAAGCACGCCGGTGATCGTATCCGCACCGGTCCAGTAGGCGTACATCTGGGCCACGTTGTCGCGCCCGTCACGCAACACGTAGATCAGGCGGGCTTCCGGCAGAACTTTGAGATCGAAGGCAAGCCTTAGGGCGTGGTGGGCCATGTCGTCCACGTAACGCGTGCCACCGAGGTTCCGCATATACTTGTACAATTGGGAGCGAATGCTACTGACCATGTCCGCCGAGGCTTCATCCACGTGGCGGGCATCGTCAGTGTAGTCAGACATGCCCGTATTCCAGATCATGAATGGCTCGTGTCCCGCAGCCATTTCCGGCAATGCACAGACGATCTGCTTGGCCAGAGTCTTGCCACTTCGGCAAGCGCCCACGATAAGGATCGGACGGTCAAAACTAATTGTTGTTTTACTCCGCATTTGCCTGTTTCAGTGTTTGCCGGGCAGTAAGCACATGAGACTCTTCCAGAAGGCACGCATCGCACAACTCGCGTAAGCCTTTGCCATATTAACGCAACAGGAGAACCAACTACGACACGGGGGGGGAACCCGAAGCATCTTCGTGTTGCAGACGGTCGTTCAACTCGGCGATGGCAACGGTTTCGCCGCATCGCAGGCTTTCAAGCGTAGCAAAGCTGACCAGTGTCGTTGAAGCCAGCGAGGCAAAGTCGATCGGCATGGGGCTTCCGTCCTTTACTGCCGTGATGAAAGTTCTGATTTCGTCGCTATGGCCCTTGTCGGCCTTCATTAACTTGTGTCTTCTTTCACGTTTGGATGGGAGAAAGAGTTGAAGTTCTCGGAAATCCTCGATGACACCCGTGCAACCACCGGCGAACGCTTCGACACGTTCCTTGCTGGAAGCTGCTGAGCCGGTTGTCGTATAGACAAGTTGACATACGGATCCATTGGCATAGGTGACGCTGACCGCCGCGTCGTCGGAACCCAGATTCGGCGGCGCCACAGCAAAGACCGTCTCGGGGGTCGAATCGGTCAGGTAGGCAAAGAAGTCGAAGAAGTGACAAGCCTCGCCGATGATTCGCCCGCCTTCGGTCGGGTCGGATATCCAATGTTCGGCCGGCGACGGGCCGGCGTTGCAGCGGTATTGGACCGTCAAAGGCCCCCGGCCGTGGAGAAACTGCTTTAGTTCTGTAGCCAACGGAGCGAAACGCCGATTGAAACCGACCATCAGTCCGTGGGGATGCTCATCGAGGGTCCGCTGGATTCGGCCAAGTTCTTCCAGGGTGATAGCCAGCGGCTTTTCGACGAACGCGGTCTTGCCGGCCTCTAAGGTGCGGCACACGCCATCGGCATGCTGCGAGTGAGGCGTCATTAGGAAGACGGCGTTGGTATCGGCGTCCTGCCACACGTCGTCGGCCGACGACGCGCAGAACTCGAATCCGTACTTCTTTCCGACCGCCCTGGCCGAGAGACCGGAGGCCGTCACGATCCCGCGTGGAACGACGTCGTCGAACTTCGCGAGTGTGGGTAAGAAGAAGGCGCGGGCGAAACCCCCGGCTCCAATGAACGAGATGCCTACCTGATCGACCGGCTTGGGCTTCTGTGAAGTCTTAAGCACAATCGGCCCGGAGGCAATCTCCGGTTCGGCTTCTTCCTTGCCGGCATAAGTCAGGACCACGCCCAAATGAGGTTCCTGGTTCTCAAGGATCAGTTGGTAGGCCTTTTCCGCCTCTTCGATGGAGAAGCGATGCGTGGTGCACATTTCCGGATGAATGCTGCCATCGGCGATCAGGTCGAGAAAGGCCTCGATATTGCGATTCTCGGTCCATCGAACGTAGCCGACAGGGTAATCGTGTCCGTGTTCTTCGTACTGCGTATCGTAACGCCCCGGCCCATAGGATCTGGAGATGATGAAGGTCAGTTCCTTCGTGAAATAGGGTTTTCTGGGGATGTCCATCTTAGTCACCCCCACCATAACGACTCGAGCCCGATCGCGGGCCAGTCGGGCCGCCTGCTCGATCGGTTCATTGCTGGCGGTGGCGGCCGTGATCAGGATCGCATCGGCGCCGCGGTCGCGAGTAAAGGCTTGCACCTGGATTTCGGTCTTTTCACCTTCTAACACCAGTGCGAGGTCGGCCCCGGTGGAGGCCGCCAACTCGACTCGTTTCGGGTCGGGGTCGAGTCCTATCACGCGGCACCCGGATGCCTTGAGTAACTGCACAGACATTTGCCCGATCAATCCCAGTCCCAGCACGACGACATTCTCGCCAACTCGAACATCGGCATTGCGAATCCCCTGCAGGGCGATCGCTCCCACAACGGAGTACGCACCCGCTTCGTCGGAAACGCCGCTGGGTAAAGGCACGGTCAGCAGTTTCGGGACATAGTTGATTTCCGCATGGCTTGCATATCCCGCTCCTCCGCAAGCAACGCGTTGTCCTGCCTGGAAGTTCTGAGCATTCGGGCCGGCGACCATCACTTCTCCGGCGATGCTGTATCCCATCGCAATATCACGATCGAGTTGGTTCTGAACCGTCTTGAACGTGGCTAGGAATCCATCCCTCTGGAGTTTTGCCAGGACCTTCTTGACCAGGTCGGGCCGCTCTTTTGCCTTGCCGAGCAAGCTCTTTTGGGCCAGCTTCATCATCGCCCGCTCGGTGCCGGCAGAAATCAGCGAGGCACGGTTGCGAACCAGGATTCCGTCATCTCGCAACACGGGTGGCGGGACGTCAACGACGCCGATTTGTCCATTCTTGACATTCTGAACCAGTTGTTTCATCACAAGCCGCTCCTATCGGTATAAATCATGCCGACTGCCGAGGAAGTCAACATAAAGGAATATTGTCTTGCACACTTTGCCGGGCTATCCGGTTGTCGGGATCCATTTCACAGAACCAGTTAGAATTGGAAATAAATAAACTCGATACGTCCCAGAACACCAAAGAATACGATCGAATAAACGCCTGCAAAATAGGTCGCCCAACGAAAGGGTCGCCGGGACCATGCTCGTGAAATTGGTGCCGGATTGAGTTCGCCAATCAAGTCGACCGTGAATAGCACACCGATACTCAGCAGCGCGATCATCATTTCGAATCGAGGTAGGCCGAGGCGAAAGAGCGTTGGAAACGAAAAACCGTCGAACGAAGCGAGATTCCTTAGGATATAGAGGGCCTGCTGCAACGAGTCGGCGCGAAAGAAGATCCAGCCGACCAGGACAACGGAAGCCGTACATGCGATTTGCAGCACGCATCGCAGAGATTGAAGCCGGTCTATCCACAAAGCGCGAGCGATTGATTCTCGTACGTTCGATGTTACGGCTTCGATCAGTAAGGCTGCTCCGTGCAAGGCACCCCATGCAACAAATGTCCATGCGGCACCATGCCACAAACCACTAATAGTGAATACGACCACGATGTTCAAACACCACCGCCAAAACGCAACGCGGTTTCCTCCCAAGGGGAAATAGAGGTAATCTCGAAACCACGTGGATAGGGAGATGTGCCACCGATGCCAAAAGTCGGCAAGCGAGCGTGCAAAGTAGGGGCGCCGGAAGTTCGTCATCAAATCGAAGCCCATGATCGCGGCGCAGCCGATCGCTATATCCGAGTACCCGGAAAAATCGCAGTAGATTTGAATGGCAAAGAATATGCTGGCCAGCAGCAAGAATGGGCCACTAAAACTCTCCGGACTGGAATAGACCGCATCGACCACCGGGGCCAGTTGATCGGCAATAACGACTTTCTTGAAGCATCCCCAAAGCATCCGCTGGAGACCATACTGGGCCCGATCATACGAGAATTGCTTCTTCTCGCGAAACTGCGGCAGGAGGCGCCCGCTTCGTTCGATGGGGCCGGCCACGAGTTGCGGGAAGAAGGCTACGTAAACGGCGAAGATTCCGAGGTGGCGTTCGGGTTCCGTTTTGCCACAGTAGACGTCGATCGTGTAGCTCATCGATTGGAACGTATAGAACGAGATGCCAACCGGGAGTAACAGCTCAAGACCTGGTAGGTGAACGCCAAGTGACAGGGAGTCGCAAAGCCAGTCAAGGCTGTCGCCGAAGAAGTTCCAGTACTTGAAGGTGAACAAGATACCCAGGTTTGTCACAACGCTTGAGGCTAGCAAAACCCTTCGCTTCGCCAAGTTCTTCGTTCGTGCCAACGCTAAGCCAACGAAGTAATCCACCAAAGTGGAAGCAATGATTAGAACGACATACTCGACTTTCCAACACATGTAGAAGTAGTAGCTTGCCGCCAGCAATAGCATCCAGCGATACCGCTGTTGCATTGCGAAGAAAGCAACAAGAACAACTACGTAAAAAAGTACAAACTCGAAAGAGTTGAAGAGCATCGAGTGATCCCTAGTCGCGAACGGTGAATTTCGCGCCAGTGCCTGTCGGGTTTGTGGTGCCTGTAGGATTTGCGGAGAAGAAGCGTTTGGAAAGTAGACCCCAAAGTCGGGAGGTATAGACGCGAGCCCCTTCGGGATTTAGATGGGCGGGGTCCGAAAAGAGCCGGTTGGGTAGCGTCCAATACTCGGGGCCAACGATATCGAGCCCAAAGGGACGGAGAGTTTCTTTTCCTTTGTGGTTAGTAACACCTGGCGCCAATTCCCCCTCGCGAACGTAATACGGCACAACAATCGTTTTGAAATGATGCGTCTTCATGAGCGAGATCAGCTTTTCGAACACGGGACCCTCGGGCACGATTGCTCGACAATCGCGTTTCGTGGAATCGTCGGAATCAACGCGGAAGTCGTCGGGAAGGCGGTGATCGGGAAAATGGCTCTGGCTCTCGATAAAATGATAGCCTCGATCTCGTACTACGTCCTCAAGCCTTCTCTGCACATCGCAGTAGTAGTTGTATGGGCCACCCCTGGATGTTGAACGCAAAAGGAACAGCGTGGCATTCCGAGGAAAGCGGCGAAATGGGAAACAGGTTTCCATCATCCAGTCATCATCTTGCAACTGTTCCCGCCAGGACGGCAAGGGAGTGGTACCCCAAACACTGGTGAGCAAAACGTGTGTCGGTAGTTGCCCTCGGCCGATCAAAGTTTCCAATTCTTCGACAAAGTGGGTAGCGTTGGGAAGCCCCAGGTTGTAAGAAACAACTCGTTCATCATCAAAACTGTCGAATAAAGGCGGCACAAATCCAGCCAACACCTTGCTATTGCCGAAAACTGCAACCCTCACGGGTTTGTCTTTCGGAAGGATGGGAGCCTCTGCAATAGTGTTCAGTTTGCGAACATAAACTTGTTTGGAACCCGACCGAATTCCTGGAAGGAGATTGTCCGCAACAAAGAAGGCAACCCAGACAAGCATCCCGAGGAAACAGAATGTTCCTATTCGCCACAGAAACAACCGATGCTCGGATGTGCCGTGATGTTTGTCGGAAGTGTTGTCAGTTGTGTCGATTTCGAGTTTCCGCTTCATCTTGAAATTCTCTTAGGCAAAGAAAAGAAATGCCGGCCTTCTCATGTACTCCCGTATTATAACACCTTGACCCAATGCCCGCAAGATAGGGGGAAACTACCTTGTCGCCGTGCCATGCACACAGACCACCACTGGGCGTTAACAGAGACTGTCTTGATATAGCTCGTCAATCTGCCGGATAACCGCCGGCCAGGACAAATGTTGCCGGACAAAGTCCCGGCCCCTTTGGCCGACGCTGTTTCTGTCAGCCTTTAGTAATTCCCGAACACCTTCGGTGACCCCCGTTGCGTTTCCTTCGACGACGACGCCGCCTCCGGACCGTTCGACGTAAACATGGCATCCCACATCGGTAGATACGAGCACAGGCAGTCCATGTGCCATCGCTTCAACGGGAGCGATTCCGAAGTTTTCGTGCAGAGACGGCAAAGCAAATAGCGTGGCCGCCGCGTACGCACCTTGTTTCAATTCCCCACGCAGAAAACCGATCTCCGTGACCAATTCTCGCACGCCGAGTTTTTCTGCGGTAGCCCGAATGGTGGACATCTGCCCCTTGTCGTTTCCTACCAGCAGCAGCACCAGATCAGGGTACTCTTCGCGAAGACGTGCCAGCGCTTCAACCAGCAGTTCCGGCTGCTTCACGGCGATGATTCGGCCCAGAAACAACAAGATCCGCTTCTCCTTGAGTTCAGGAAACTTCGTCAAGAAGAGGTTCGCCGACTCGGCTGGATCGAACTCGGGAATGTCGACGCCATGAGGAATAATCCGGAGCCGTTCTTCAGGTATCCAACGGCGAAGATAGTTGGCCTCGAATAGTGAAGCCGGGTGAACGAACGCAGCCCGCCGCAGAACCTTCTGAAGGAACACGTTGATGAAGACTTTCTTCATCAGAGTGCTTCCCGTCTCTAGGGACTTTTTATCCAAGTTACCGTAGGGTTCAAGGACGTAGGGGATCGCGTGACGTCGGGCTAGCGACGCGGCGAAGTTCAGGATGTAGCTCCAGGTCCCGTGAATGTGGATGATGTCGGGCGTACGGTCCGGGTCCGACAATCTCCGCCGAAGCCAGCGGCTACCTTCCCGCGAGAATGCGAAGTTCGACCACGGCCTTTGGCGTCCGATGGCCCGCGCGATGAAGATCTCGGCCCCGCAGAAGTCCGGCTCCGCGGCTATCTCTTCTGCAAAAGTGTGGGCCGGCACCCAAGGCTGCGACGCTTGGACGTTCGTTGCCAGAATCGTGACGTCGTGCCCGATGCGGATCTGCTCCCGGACGACGTGCGCAATCACACTATAGGGGCCGCCCGTACCCGGATCGAGGCATCTTATTACATGGAGTATCTTCATGACTCGATTTTCCCGAAAGCCGCCAGTCGTTTGCGAGAGCCTTATTTGCAGGTCTAATCGCCGCAGTTGCTTCGAGAAGGTCCTTGTGGCCTGCTCCCCAAAACCTAATCCATGTGTTATGAGAGTATTCCAGAGCCCCTGGTGGGCGAAAGGAGACTCTCGATGAAGCGGAAGCGAGGGAAGATTCCACCCGCCCCAGCGCACTTCTCAATCAGCCTTTACAGCGTAAGACTTGCGAAAGTTCATATATGCTAAGCCACGAAATCCCCAATACTCACAATATGCTCATCTGGCCACGGAGTACTTAAGTCTAGCTGGTATTCGATTTCTCTTTCGTCTTCTGATACAACGTCAAAGGGGGTTTCCTGAAAAACCGAGGCAAGAGGGCCATTTCGGTCTGTGCGAACTAGTTTGGCAATTAATCGAGTTGCCCCATGATTCTGCGCGTTCACCGCCACCCATCGCAAGAAGGCATGCTCAACTCGCTTTTTTGCAATTCTACAGGAAATAACAAGTTCTGAGATAATTGGATTGTCGTCACGGCGGATTGCTGAGAAAGCTACAATCCCATAACTGCCAAATCGGTCGCCACATTCCATCAAATAACACGCATATACTTCCGATTTCAAGAGCCCCCTGAATTCTTCTTCTGTATAGCGATGCGTTGAAAGATTCAATTGATTCGAACGCTGAATCAATTCCAGGCAACGTCGAATTTCTGGCTCAGTAGCGGGGTGTCGAATCTTCATAGTCATGTGACATGACCGCAAGAATGATAAGTTGTCGCCCGAATGAAACTCCCTCTTTTTCTCACGTCGGATCTCAGCTAAATAGGACATCCGGCGCATTTGGCTGGCTTCGGTCACTGGCAGATCGAATTCGGGAAGCGAGACAAGCTCTGCAATCTGCGTTTCATTATACACCCGAACCATGGGAAGACTTTCCGAAATCTCTGCACGCTCGAAAGGCGAGTCGTCGACAACGCCAAAAGCGTCGATGCCGATATTGATGCGATCAGCGATCTCGCGCAAGTTCTGACTTTTCGAGTTCCAGTCAATCGCCGGATGGATAAAATACGCATCTAACCCATAGCGTTTGACGACTTCCCATGCTTCCGAATAGGTATTCTTGCTGACAATAGTGTGGATAACGCCACGTGCGTCTAGTTGTTGAATTGCTCGAACAGCTTCCGCGCGTAACTCGAGGTTGTCGGCACCGTCTTCGATTAGTGTTCCATTCCAGAGTGTATTATCAAGATCCCAGGCTAAACACTTTGTCTTTCTTGCAGGAAGGAGTGCTTTGGATGTCGCTTGTTGAGTATCTGCTCTATCAAAGTCTGCATTAGAGCCGTCAGCCGAAAGTGACTCAATAGACCACGGCTCATTGAATACTACAAAATCCGCCCACGTGATGATCAGCCGAAAGGAACTGTCGAAGTCGGAACTGAAGAACAACTCAACGGATTCTCCTTCATATTCCGCTGGTATCATGTCGGAATAGGGAATGACGTAACGATTCCAGCCGCTGTTTATGTCAAAGCGATGCCGGAATATTGGAGCATTGTCGTGGTCGATTTGGAAAAACCATGGGAAACGATCCTGTTCGTAGGAATAACATTCCAAGACGAATGCATGAGGGCGGAATCCTACAGATCTTTGCTTTCGCGAGCTATTCCTTTTTCGCAAGTATCCATAGATTCTAGTCGGCTTGCGATGCCGCGGCAAACAAAACATCACACGAGACAGGCCACGCGATAGGGAAGTAAGAACACGGTCCCAATAATCAGATTTGTGGACAGTGCTCAGCGGATAGACTTGACCACAAAAAGATGCCCGAAGTTTCGACCATTCACGGAATCGACAATCGATTCCGTAAGGGAACAAGCCTTGTGCAGTTCTTGTGGGGATCATCCCATAAGCACACCTCCTGCAATTGCCATCTACGCGTGGGTCAAAACGACGACACTCTTGATAACAAGCTGGCTGAGCGCACTCGATGCAATGCTCTTCCCATCGCTGTAGGCCTGCTGCAACAACATTGGGTTTGACAAACGGACAAGGAGCAACAGTAGATGATTCCTCCTGTTTCCAAAGTCGGATGTCTTTCCAAACCATATCGTACATGTGATCACCTATGGATCTGGCCACCCCCCATTCAGGAAGGCACAAATCGAGACCAATATAATTATCGTATTTGCGCTTGCGAATACACGATCCGCCCTTTGTTGTTGTATTTTCTATCGTAAGGACTAAGTAACATGAGACGCACAAGGGTCAGCGAAGAACCACTCCCCAATGCAGTTCGACCTATCTTGTGCGGATGCATTCCCGTCCGAAGAGGTCCTGCAATAGTTGTCAAAGTGTAGGCGTACCCGGCATCGAGAACAGCCTGATGGACCGCGGGTTGATAGACGCTCGCTTCGCCTCCTACCCAACTGAAGACCTCTGGCGGCTGACCAAGTTGAGCTTCAAGAAGCGCTCGACTGCCATCCACTTCGTACTCTATCGTATCGCGCGTGTCAGATGCACTGAAGCGCCGGTGGCTACGTGTATGTGATGCTATGATATGTCCCTGCATCGCAAGTTCACGGAGTTCATCCCATGACATGGCCCTTCTCGGCGACGCAATGCAGCTCCCGGGGGAGATGCCGTGCGCGAGGGCATAAGCCGCCTGCTCGTCATCCGGGCTATTAGTCCAATCGGTCGGAATCAGAAAGATCCCATGGAAACCGTATTCTCTTAGCAGCGGAGCAGCAGTTGTGTAGTTCGACATTGCGCCGTCGTCAAAGGAAAAAACAATTCCAGGTTTTGCGTGATCCCATGAGCCGCCTTGGCAGAGTGCTGCCACATCTTGCCAAGTTGCGGGATGATAGCGGTCTCGAAAAAAGCGGAAATGGCTTTCGAGATGTGGCTGCTCTTGTGGCGGAGTATCGTGATAGGACACCATGCGGATATATCGGCCATATTGCCAATCCCTGATTCCTTCCAATATCGGTGTCAAGCCACTCCAATACGCAAGATTCGCCATCACTTCTTTGACCAGTTTCTTCACTCCGACTTTTCCTTGTCCGCCTTCAAGTTCATGGAATTCCCCACGAGCACAAGTGCTGCAATCATTACAATTGCAGCCGGGCCACCGCGCCGAGCATTCTCACGCTTCGAGTTTCCTGAGAATAGTCAGCGGTTTGCAACGGCCTTATTTGCGGGTCATATCGCCGCAGTTGCTGCGACAAGCCCACGCACATACCCTCATCGACAGTACTGAATCGACAGTAATGGTGTCAGGTGGGCTTTGGTCGGAATCGGGCCGGCATACACAATTGCCTCAATATCAGGCGGCGAGCTGTTTGTCGGTGCTCCTGCATCGACAGCGCCGGCAACCTATCGACCATACCGACAGCGAAGCCAAACAGCAAAGTTTGTGGCATAGTTCCCGCCAACAGGTTGGATTCAGCCATTCCGGTAGCGAGCGTGCTGAGAATAATTGCAATCATCAAGCTAGCCAGCCCAGTCAGCGGCCGGTGGATACGAACTATCAAGTATGATCGAAGTGCTCGAAACATCATAATCACGAGACTCGCGGCAAAGATCAGGGCCCCAATCACGCCCGTCTCGGCAAGTACTTGAAGATACAAACTGTGCAGATTGAAGAACGCAACTCTTCTACTCTCAACAAAACCTTGACCCAACAACGGCGAATCTTCGAATGCCTCACTTGCGTGCTTCCACATTCTAGTACGGGACTCGATCAATCTGGACAACACATCGGTAGTATCGGTAAGCCGGCTGACGGCTTCCGTCTCGATATAGTTCACCGCTAGTACGCCGAACCCGATCGCCCCCAAGGCAAATAGTGCCAAGACGATTGGCCGTTTCAGCAACGGTAATGCCAAGACCCCAGCCCCGATCACTGCCGAACCTGCCGCACTTCGGCTTCCTGAATAAACGATGATCAGCGCCATTAAGAGCGCAACGAAGCACCCCAGCGCCTTCCACATTCGAGATTTGTCATATAAGAATAGATAGCAACATAGAACCAGCACAGGGGCGGCAGTGCCCCCGATACGGTTTGCGTTAATCCCTCCGGTTGCCATTCTCCCCATCTGCAACGACGCTTGCGGATTGCTCAGAAAGACCACAAACAAGAGCAGGCCGACAAGCCCCATGGTCACGACCGCAAATCGAAGTCCGCGCAGAAGGTCCTCGCGATTGGGTGTGCCATGGGCCATTAACAAACCGGCGAGAATTGAAAACCCAAAGAAACTCTTGTAGACCAGCGCGAAGAATGGCGAATAACTCCAGGAAGCAGCACAAATGTAAAGTGATGTGTACGCCAAGAGTGCATAAGACGCGATACCGAATCGCGAGCCGCCAGGCCTGAATAGGCCGATCAACACCATCACAACGGTGACGTATACTCTTGCGTACTTCGCCGCATTTGTAATCGAAACCATCGGAGCGGCAGAAAGAGGGGAAAGCAGGAAGAAGATTGCCGCAAGTACGAAAAGCGGGTTGAACCTTCGGGACAGAAGCAATGTTGCGACATGTGCCGCAATCGTGACCAGTATGATCGCGATCAGAACGGGGGCTGATAGTTCGTTTGCCACCTAGTAGGCTCCTCTATTGGGGAGACAAGTTGAAAACATCGCTGCTGAGGCAATCCTTTTTGGAGTGTCCTTTGTTGGTTGTAGGAGAACCTGACTGCCCTACCTTGAAGGTTCCCACTCTATTTGACTCGGCGTGGCTCTTCGCGCGAAGGATTCCCGGATTGAAAGCTTCATTTTGAATTCCGTCCTTACAAACGTTATAAGCCGCACGTGCTGGTCTTCAGGCCTGCAACCGAGTAATCCGTCGCCCTGGCGCGTGCAATCGGTGCCGGATAAGCCAGAGGCTGCCCATTTTGCCGGTCAATCGAACCGAACAGCCTAGGTGCCCCCTGTGGCAAATGCCCCGTAGCATCCCAAAAGTCATAGCTGAACGTAAAACAGTGTAGGTGTCAAATGCATTGATTCAAGGAACTCTAGAGAATGTTGTAATGAATTGCGCGATTGACATGAAGAACTTCAATCTGGAACTTATTGCATTTGAATCGCCAACTGGTTATAATCCAATCTCGATGATGGCGCGGCCCCGATGACATCATAGGACCTCCTGTAAGCGCTGCAGTAATCTTCTAATGCTCTGAATTCGTGCAGAATCGAAGCGAATTCGTCAAATACAATGATCGTGCCAGGCGTGATGACATCATTGCATTTAGTCAAGACATAGAGGGTAGATGAATAGAGATCCGAATCGCTGTGAATGACCAGTTGCCGACTTCCCGAGCGGGTCGTTAGGTAATCATGAAGCGTGTCTTGAAATAAGCCTTCAACAAATGAAACACGTTGATCGTCAATCTGGGGAAGTTCCCCTCCTGCATCGAAAGCGTTTTCGCCCAAGGTCAATGTAAAACTGGCCCCCCACTTTTCAGGGAGGCCTGAAAACGTATCAAACCCGACAAACCTCGATTCGTTATGCGTATTCATGGCCAACCAAGCCCGAATCGACGCGCCCTTATAAACGCCGAATTCCAAATAATCAATGGCGTTGTTTTGGATGACTTCGGTATTCAAATAGCGGTATAGGCCAGTTCGTTCTTCAAAGACAGGAAAACTTTCAGCATGCTTGTTCTTCCATGCTTCAAAGCAGGGAAGGTAGCTCAGATACCTCAATCGATGGCTATCAGGAAGCCCTTTAGATAGCATCACTTTGATTGTTCTTCGGATACTACGTCTAAGATTCATGATCCAGAGCCTCCACCCAAGAAAGAGAGGCTTCCGTGGGATTCGTGGATGATTTGGACAGGTTCAAGGTCGGGTCTCGGGGGCAGTGCTGGACAAGCAAATGGGGTTTCGCGGCCCGATCCCCAGAGCCTCAAGGACCCTGAAGAAACTCTGTCAGTCGGATTTCTAACGCTCCCAGTACAACCCATTATAATTTCGATTTTCCTATTCGTCAACCAACTCGCCAGCGGAGGGGGTGGTCTTTTCGTCCGGTGCCTCGTTGGTATCGTTGTGAGTCTCTCAGCCTGCCCAAGTGCTTCATCCGATGTATCACCAATCAATCGTAGCGCTTTCATCAGCCGCTCTTCACTCCGAATCCGACCAGGTTATTTCGCAGCAAATCCGCACCTCGCTGAAACTCTCCGGTGGTAATCACCCCCACCAGCCAAAGTACGGCAGGCATGGACAGCAGCAACAAAAAATTGACGGCAATTGCCCAACCGACAGCCAGGGACTCGGAAGCCCAAAGGCCTGCCAACGCCAACATGCCGGTGCAGCCGATGATCCGCAGAATTGAACTGATTTGCCAGGGCAGCCGATAGAGATGCCGACTTGCCACGACGGCCACCAGACACCGGGTCGCATAACATGACACCATCGCCCAAGCAGCCCCGTATTGCCCGAAGCGGGGAATGAGCAGCAAGGAAAACATTGTTGCGACAACGATCGATGCCAAACTCCCCGCGGAAAGCCAAAGACCACCACCGAAATAGAATGCCGGTTGCGAAACGACCAGATAGAGCCCCAGGAACAACGATGCAAGGGCAAGAATTGGCACTACCCGGGTCGCATCATGGTACTCTGGGGTGGTCAGCAGCCTGATGGCAGCGGGGCCAAACAGCCAGACTCCCAGGGTTAGGCTTGCCACGCCCATGATTAGCATGGTGTACAATCGGCTTTGTTTACGCTTGGCCTCATCGCTGCCGTCACTCATCAATCGCGCCAAAGTCGGATAGGCGGCGTTACCAATGGATGTGATAGTCAGCGTGATCAGTTTTGGAAACATCAGGGCTATCGAGTATACGGCCAATGCCGCGGGGGAAACCAGGCGATTCAGCAACCAGACGTTGACTGCCACGGCCAATAACCCCGAAAGCGCATGGGGTACAAAGGTTACACCGATCGCCAAGAGACGGCGAAATGTCGCGAAGTCGAAGTTGCCTTGCCCCCTACGCCACAAAAAACAAAAAGAAGAACAACCAACGATCACCGTCGCGCTGCAAATCATACTCTGCCGCCCGAAACCTTGCCAACCCAACACCACGACGACAAACACCCCCAGGGCAATCTGCAGCAGGAACACAGAGGCGGTGATTAGCACCGCCTTCCCTGCTCGCTCCTGAAGTGCCATCAAATGGGCAGCCAAATAGACGAAGGAGGAATACAGCGGCGACCAAACGATCATCAACCACAAGGCGAATACGTATTCACGTGACAGCGGCAGATTGGGTAACAGCCGCTCGGCCAACCAAATGCCGGCTACCGAAAGCACTGTGCAGATCACCACCGCCAGCATGGCCTGCCCCAGTAGTATGGTCCTAACCAACTCCGCTCGTAACGATGGTTCTGTGCGGAAATAACGTATCTTCAAAGCGCTGCTCAGTTCCAGGTGAACAAGTACGGACAGTACCATTGAAAGGCGCAGCGATAGCGAGACAATCCCCAGTTGCTCCGGCACAAGATAACGAGTAAACACCGGCAACAGAAGCACGCCCAGAACTAGTGGCCCGATCTGACCAAACACGTAAACCGTGCTCATCTTACCGAGCTTCACCACCGTATGCCCCAGGCTGGTTTCGTCCTCTTCGACTAGCACTTGATCCTCGGGCGGAAGGCTGGCCGATCCGGCGGCCAACTCGAGCAGCTCACCAAACTGACCGAAGTTGTGATCGCAGGGAATTCCCACATTGCCATTGAACGCCACCGTGCAAAGGCCACATCGCATGGCGCCGCGCAGTTCGTCCTCATCGTGACCAACAAAGATAGTCTGATCGGCGCTTACCTCCAGGGCATCCAGGGCAGCTTGGTAGGATTCCGGCTCGGGTTTCGCGTGACCGATGTCGTTGCTCGTGATTACGGCGTCGAAGTATTGTTCAATCCCCAGATCCGCAAGGCGACTCCGGACTTTCGACTCGCGGCTCTCCGTATCGCTCAGCACGGCCAGCTTGATGCCATGCTGTTTCAAGGCGCCGAGCGTCTCGGCAACGCCCTCGAAAAGTGTGGGCTGCTCGACCTGCCCAGCCTTATCTCTCGCGAAAGTAAGTGCCTGATCGGCCTGAGTTGGAGTCAACCCCAACTCCTCCAGGAAACGGCCGAGCGTGGACCAATACTCCGATCGCCCCACGTAAACGTCCGCTAACTTGGCTTCCCAGCGGCGGCACAACTCGGTATAGCCGATCTTGACGCCAACGCCTTGCAGATGCGCCGTCAGCGCGCGGCGCCAGGGTGTGGCATCGAAGAAGATGTCGCCCATGTCGAAGATGATTGCGTTGTACGGCATGTGATGATTCAGTCGAAATCTTCTCGGCAAAGGATGACGTCGGCGGGAATATCGCGCCGGGACGACTTGCCGACGATCAGATCGCGCTCACGCCATGGCAAGCCCGTGCCGGGGCTCTTCAGGCAGAGCATTGATTCCGCCAGAAGCGTACCCTCGGGAATCGTGGTCTTGCTAACCAGGCTTCGGTCAAGTTTGATTCGGGCCGATTCCACGCCGGCAGGAACGCGGACCAGCCCGCTGCCGAGTGCCCGTTGGGCATTGCGGATGTCGCGAACGACTCGCTTTAGACCTTCCGGCTCAAGGCTGCATGCATGGTCCGTGCCTTTCATGTATCTGGCCAAGGTTACGTGTTTTTCAACCATACACGCCCCCATCGCCGCTCCCACCACGGCCGTCATGATGCCGACCGTATGGTCGCTCAGCCCGGTCAGTACATTGAATTTGCGCCGCAAAGTGTGAATGGCCAGCAGATTGCAGTCCTCGTAAGCTGTAGGATAATCGGAGGTGCACTGGGCCACGACAACCTTGCCGTGATGCTTTCGGATACTCAGCAGGGCATCCGCGATATCTTCCTCAGCGGCCATGCCTGCGGACAGGATGAGGGGCTTGCCCGTCTGGGCAATCCGCTGAAGCAGCGGCAAGTTGCGGATGTCGCGACTGGCCACTTTGTAGAGATTCACGCCGATCTGTTCCATGATCTCGACGCTCGGGATATCGCAGGCCGAAACGAAATACTCGACGCCTTTTGCCCGGCAGTACTCGAAGAGTTCGGCATGTTGCTCCGCGCTAAGCTCCAATGCCTCGCGATGTTCGCCACACGTGTTTCCAAACGACTGGGGGCCAACATAGGGATCTTTCCACGCCTCGTCCGTCATCTCGCACGCCAGGTCGCGCTTGCACGACTTGACCGCATCCACGCCGTGCAGGGCGGCCACATCGATGAGTTGTTTAGCGATGTCGACACTTCCGTTGTGGTTCTGCCCGATCTCCGCCACGATAAACACGGGGTGCTCGTCGCCGATCCATTTCTCGGGCGTGACGGGGATTGCCGGCAGTGGCTCGAAGCCTGCCGTCTGAATTCGGGCCAGGTGAGCGCCGCTCGGCGCCCGAGCCGTGGCCGCATCCTGCATTCGAATGTCCGTGGATCGAGGGATAGCGAGGATGCGAGTGTTGACCTTTGCTCGAATAGCTTTGTCGTGGATACGATCGGCCACCCGGGCATTTATTGCTACCAGGTCCGGCATGCGGTCGAGCAACTCGATCAACTCGCTCGTCGTAATCTCGGACGGCCGTTTGTCGAACTGTTGGCAAACGCGACGAACGAATTCCAGATCGTCGGGTGTATCCATCGTGACTCGATAGTCGGGCCGACGGTACTCTTGCCGGGCCTCAAGGTGCAAGGTCTTGAAGTATTGTGGCTGGTCGAAGTACCAGGTCAGGTATTCCGACATGCTCGTATCTTCTGCATAGAGGTACGCACGTTTCAATGCCCCGAACGTGAACGTCTCCGACTTCATTCCCCACGGCAATCCGTCAACGGTAGCCCAGTCGACACCGGCTTGTCGGTGCTTCTCAAGCATCCAGTCGATGTGCTCGGGGCAAACGAACATGTTGTCTCCCGTGGCTCGGACCACCATCTCGATATCGTATTCTTGGGCCGCCCTGTAAACGCGTTCCAACACGTCGTCCTCGGCGCCGCGAAAGCAGGTCCAGCCGTGCAAGTCGGCCATGTCGGCGATAATGTCGTCACCCGGATTGGTCGACGTGCAAACGATCACGTCCTGCGGCACCTCGGCCCGACGCAATCGCGCAACCGTGTGTTCCAAGACGGTCTTGCCGCCAACCTGACGCATAATCTTGTGCGGCAATCGTCGTGATATGGTGCGAACGGCCAAGAATACGGCAGTTTTCATTTAGGCGCGTCCTCCTGCGCAAACGCTTCCTCGCGCGCACTCCGTCCTGGTGGGGTGCACGCCCCCATTGTAATCGCCAATCTCGAAACCGTACATTGGAAGTCGCCAGCGTCGATCCCAGGCACGCGTCGTGATGCCCCGGAGATGCCGACAACGAAACCAAACTGCCGCAACGCCCTTACGGCAACCTTTTCAATATAAGGACATCCGGCAGCGCAAGGGAAGCGGTGATCGCCCGAGAAAGGATCAAAGCCCGTAGGGGATATACCGGTTCCACCGAGTTTTCGGGCACCCTTCAACGCTAACCCGCCTTGTCGGAATCGACGGGCGTCCGGTCCATCTCTCGCGTCCAAGTATAGACTTGCTTGGCAAAATCCATCAAACGCGCCCGGTCCTTTTCTTCGTTTGATAGTCGCAAGCTCAAGAGAACCTTTATGACCGGCGGCCATTCTTTCTGGCCTTGTACCGACCGGCGAGCCTCATCTTGCTGGGATTCGTCCAAGACGACGTGATCACCAAACTGAAACCAGTAAAGAGCCAGAGAACGTTGCCCTTCCTTCTCCACAGTCAGAAGACCGACGTTTACCGATCTTCCGTCGTCCAAGGTAATAGTGGGGCGCTCGTCTTTGAGAATTCGAGAGCCATGAGTTTCATAGCAGCGGTTCGGATGGTGCCTCAGATCCCTGGTGTATACCGTCGTAACCGCACTGTGTAAGCTTATGGTGCGGTCCTCCGGGTCACGATAAAGGCGACTCACGACCGCCGAGCCGTGGTCCCTGGCTATCACTCCCGTGATACGGGGATCCATCTCCGTCTCTTCACCTTTCCAGTCCCCGAAGGTGATGGGTATCTCGCTGACTTCGACACGAGGCTTTCGAACCACGGTAGGCCTCCCGTAGCCCATCACGAGGACGAAAATAACTTGCACAAAAACGACCAGAACTACGAGCATCACAATTCGTGATATAGTACGATTCATCACAGTAAACATCCTTTTGTTTGATTTTTCAACTCGATAACGCGAGTGGCTTACTTCGGGCGTCGCCAAGTACCGGGTGGTTCGCAACTTGGCGCGCAATCGCCGGAAACCGAAGCCAAGCTGCTTTCCTTGCCAGAGATCGCTATCTCTCCCCCGAACATATCGGCCAATCTCAACTCCAGACCTTGCAGAGCCGGAATGAGTTGTTGCATGTCTTCGCAAGACGAGTGCCCGTTACGCTTTCCGACGACCACGAGCCCGCCGATCTGCCTCCCGTCAATCATCAAGGGATACTCCAGCCTCCAGCAACGTTTGGAATCGTCACGTTTGAGTCGCTCCCAGGACGCATGATAGGCTTCGTGGGCCACGGGACAGTTGACGTCCAAACGGATTTCGTCTAAACGTGTACAGTCGATGGATTCGACAAACGCCTCCCACACCGATTCCCACTCGCC
>SDBV01001008.1_pt1 | contig 41451 bp, 30 predicted proteins | sample 2277081 | NCBI WGS metagenome assembly SDBV01 (sample SAMN10402039, study PRJNA504765) | marine sediment metagenome | isolation source: marine sediment core GS10_PC15, 223 cmbsf | place: Arctic Ocean: Southern Knipovich Ridge | collected 2010
GCTCCCTGTTGCTTCAGGGAAGGCGATGGATATGGTATGCAACGGGCCGTCATGAAAGCTCCAGTTGAGTTCAAAAGTTGCCACCTCACGGAAATGAAGACCATCATCAGAAACTTCAAGTTTACCTGGGATCACCTGGGGCAGGGTATAGCCTTCAATGCCATGAAGGATGAGACTACGGGCAGATACGGGACCGGCAAAACGCATGACCACCCGGTGCGACTCCGGGTGGTCGTTCGATCCCAGGGCGAAGCTGGCCCCGGTATGCGGGTCATCATCAAATAGATATTTCAGATCATCTTCCGGAAGGCTCCCGCTTGTTTGAAGCCCGGAGCCCGGCCCGTTGACACGCCTGCCTTTTGGCGCGGGATAAGCAAGTACAGCGATGTCGCGGTAAAAATCTTCCACCAGGGGAGATGCCGGGACAGGCGGGCGCGGCAGTTGGCCTGCAAACCGCAGTGGTCCCTTCACTTCGGTCTTGCTCCAGGTAAGTATTTTCATGGACTTCTCAGGAGTAATCCAGGGTCCGCCTGCCTGGCTCCAGCCATCGCAGTTATGAATTCCAAACTTCAATCCGAGCCGGTCACACTCAGCAGCTGCATGATCAAACATCTCCAGCCACTCACCGGTCATGAACCGGACCGGTCCATCCGGCAAGCCCAGCTTCACATTAAATATGAGAGCTCCCCCCAGGCCTGCCCGCGACATGGCCTCCAGGTCATGGGTAATCCCTTCCCTGGTGATGTTGCCATCGATCCAATGCCACCAGGTCCAGGGTTTTGCGGACTCAGGGGGATTTAAAAAAGAATCTTCCACCCTACCATGTTCCGGATCCTGAACACATGCAGTAAAAAGCAGAAGAAAGCTTGCCGGGAGTATCAGTCTGATTTTCATTATTTTCATTATTTGCACAAGCAATATAGCGGATTAGAAGGATCATTTCAATATAGATTTTACTTGCTTGACAGGTTGTTATTAAAATACTTTGCCCACTTTGATTTTTTAAGTCCCCTTTTCACTGCGCTCAGATTTTCCAGGCGTGCTCCTCCATAATGGCTGAGCGCATAGCCATCGCATCCCGTGTAAGAGGATAACTCCGCGCTTTTTTCAAGGACTGCCAGGCTATTTCCCCTGATATCAATGGCAGCAACCCAATGTACCCGGTTTTGTACAAGCTCATTGAATTGCCTCAGATGCTCCACCTTCTCATCCACCAGGGCAACATCATCTTCATGCTCAACGAATGCATTGGCGCGAATTGAATCGATGTAATTCATCATGGTTGGCAGATCAATCCCGGAATAATATCCATGGGTTCTGACGTAATTATTCCATCGGATATCAATGCCCGGTTGAAAAGATTTTGCTGATTGTCTGATCATCCGGTATAAATTATTAACCGATTCACAGCGGAAATCAAGCCATCTCCTTAATACCGGATTCTGTTCCAGGTACTCCTTAGCGCTGATTCCTGAACGTACAATGGGTTCCTTCTCCTGAAGGGCCAGCTTGATCAATTCAACCTGTGCCTCCTCCAGGTTAAAATCCTGTTCGTGTGCTGAAGCCTTGCAATGGGAACAGAAACAACCTCCTTTTTCCGGTGCTGTCAATGCCCACTCAATAGGATCCGGGGGGAGGTTCTGTGTAAGAAACCACGTGGGAAGCACAAAAGGAATCATGCAGGTCTGGATGTACTCCAGGTCATAGTTGTCAGAAAGGTCAGCGTACAATCCCGTGGCATATTCCTGAAAATCAGGACTATTCAAACAAGATGCAGGCCTGTTGTAATTATGCGTAAGCACCTGTTTACCAAAAACATTGACTTGTATTGAATCACTATAAAGGTTCTGCAACCGATCCGGATCAATATACCCGTGAAATAATTCCACGCCCGCTTTCATTCCCCTGGCATGAACCGCAGTTTGAAACTCACCTACCCAATCCGTTCCAGATAGGAAATCTCTTTTTGTCCTTAGTGGCTTGATCTTTCCATAATGGCTCGTATCAGGCGGCCAGTAGATACGGCTATTTTCGCACCTGTACGACTTTCTGACAGGATTATGCGTATACGTACCGCCCCGAAAGGGTCTTACCTCTTCTGAGAGGTTGCACAGGTAGACCGAATTGACCCCCGCCAGTTCCTGCAGATTGTCCAGCACCTGTTCCATTCCCTCATCAGCCAGATCCCAGGGGAATACACTGGCAGAGATCTCAGGAATCTGTGTGCCTGGCTTACATCCCGATAGCAGCCCTGCTGATGTGATTGCTGATGCACCTATAACCGTAGTTCCGATAAATTTTCGTCTCGTCCAGGTCATGGTATTATCTAAAACATTGGCCAGTCCCTGATGTAGTACCCGTCCGTGGTAAGCAGCACTAAATTTCTGATCCCAATCTCACCTTTTGCTGCTGAAGGCTGGATCCGGAGGGTACTCAGTCTTCCCGTCAATGGCAACTCCAGGCTGTATTTGTGCCACGCTCCATCGTGAATCCCTTCCAGGTGCGTAGAGTTCTGTGGAAGGTATTCATCTTCACCCGCAGCTTTCCAGTCCAGTTTCCCGGGCCCGTCACTCTCAGATCTCATTTCAAATTCAAGCAGGAATGTACCATCAGATACATTGGGCGTAAATACAGTCTCCACGCTGGGCTCCTGCCCTGTGGATTCGATGACCAACACCTTGTCAGCAACCGATATACGGGTATCGGCCGATCCCTGGAAAGCATCCGCCACATTCCCTGAATAGTTCTGATTCAATCGGGGCAGCAGGATATCTGCCTCTTCAGCATGGGCGTCCAGCCGGGTGAGCATCTCCTGCACCTTCCCGGGCATCTCTCCGGCCAGGTTGTGTTTCTCCCCGATATCCTCCTCCAGGTTGTACAATTCATACCTGTGTTCCCGGTTGGGCCCGTCGAAATAGAACTTGTAAAAACGCCATGGCCCATGCCTCATGGAGATATTGGCACGTCCTCCTGTGGCCGGGGTGTAGTGGCAGAAGGTGGAGTAGATGGGTTCCCGTACATACTCCTTCCCACGAAGTGCCGGCACATAGCTTACCCCGTCGGTCAGCACACTTTCAGGAAAAGGAATATTCAGCAGTTCAAGAATGGAGGTGTAATGATCAACTGTGGAGATCACCACATCCGATTCGGTCCCGGCCCTGGTCAGTCCGGGCACTTTCACGATCAGTGGCACCCTGACCCCCCCTTCATAGTTGATGCCTTTTCCGGCACGAAGCGGGTAGTTATTTGTGGGGGTGGTACCATCGGGTCCGTCATACATGTTCCCGCCGTTGTCGCTTGTGAAAATGACGATTGTATTCTTATCCAGCCCAAGTTCTTTCAATTTATCCATCAACCTCCCGAAGTTGGCATCCATGTTCCCGACCATGGCCCCCATGGTGGGACAGCGCTGCCTGTTTTCCGGGCCAATCTTGCCTGCATAGTATTCCTTAAGATCTTCTTTGCCCTGGTAGGGTGCATGCACATCGTAATACCAAAGGCAGAGCAGGAAAGGCTCATCCTTCTTTGCCTCGATATACTTCAGGGCCGTATCGGTCACCACATCACATATATGGGTGCCCTCGGGCACTACAGGCAAGGTGCTGCAGTCCCAGGGGGCAAAGAAATGTCCCGGAGGCGGCGGACCCGGGTGTTCACGCCCCCCGACCACAACATCGAATCCCTGATTTTCGGGTATGTAGGGTTCCCGTCCCAGATGCCATTTGCCCATGAAAGCTGTGGAATAACCTTGTTCCTTCAGTACTTCGGCGAAGGTAAGGTAGTCGTTGGGCAGGCGGGTCCGGGTTTGGGGTGTGGCCCCTTTGTACCAGGGTTTTGAACTGTCAGACTCCTGCGGATCCAATACCACTTCGGGCACATGACCCGAAGGTGTTGTGAAGCGCAATCGACCTGGTTCCTGGCCGGTAAGAATACTGGCCCGGGTAGGCGAACAAAGCGGACTTGCCGTATAGGCATCCGTGAAACGCAGGGCGGAAGCTGCCAGGTCATCTATGTTTGGGGTTTCATACAGGTCGGAACCGTAGCAACCCAGGTCCTTCCAGCCCAGGTCATCGGCAAGCACAAAGATCACATTGGGTTGGTCGGGAAGCTGCCTGCATCCAGCTGATACCAACAGCGCGGCAACACCTAATAAAAAAGCTGTATTTTTCATAATCTCTTGTTTGAACTAAGTTATATATGAGTAATGATCGTCATAAAGTCCTGTAAACCTTACCGTGATATGGTTTTAATACGATTTCACTGCCGTTGGGCAAAGGTGTGATCCCGCCGGTATCGGGATCCCACTCCTCCAGCATTCCCCTGGTACTGAATGTGACGGTGGTGCCGATCTCATCTTTGGAATCGTTGAGCAAAAAGTACACATCTTTGCCATCGATTTTTTTATGTGCCAGGCCCACATGCAACGATTCATCGCCGAGGACGATGGCTTTATCCAGCCATCCATTGAGCACATCATCCAATTCAGCAAGGGTCCAATTCTTGAAAAAGACCACATTTCCACTGTTCGTGACCAGCTGAGCAAATGCATCCCTGATCGCTGCATCAGGAAAACTGGTGTCTGAATTTAGCGGCATCTCTTCCAGGAAAACCATCTTTCCTCCATTTTCAGCAAAACTGATCAAACGTGACCAGGCTTCTGCTGGTAAAGTGCTTACCGAAGGCAGCACAATGACCTTAAACCGGAACGGATCAATGTCCAGTGTACCTGCTCCTGCCTCTCCTTCAGTCAGGGCTCGTGCATCCAGGTGAGTATACTCCCAACGATGATCAAACATAAACCGGGACACATCGATGAACGACTGGTTAATCCTGTTGGCCGCTTCAGTGGCCCCTCCCACCTCCTTCCAGCCCTTCACGCGGTGATATCGAGGGGTGAACCTGGTCCATAATGATTCGATGGGATAGACCACACCAATGTCTGATGCTGTATACCCTCCCTGGAGCAGCAAGTTAATCCGGCCCACATAGGTATTGAATTCGTTCTTCTCCAACCGATCCGAATTACTCAGGCGCAGGTAACAATTGAAATCGGTCACTCCACCCTGCAACAGCATATTCAGGTGGCCGCGCACCAACTCAGCCGGGGTTTCCTTACCATCCAGCACCTTGCGGTCAGCCACCGGACAGGGTTCACTCATGACCAGGGTATGTCCCATCAACTCGGCGGCACTGGACGCCAGTTTCGGGGAATGGACCGGCATCTCATCAGGGAAGCAACTCAGGATATCAATTCCGGGAGCGTGCATGGCCCTGAAAGATTGCATGATGTTTCCGTACAAGGGAACATGGGCGATCATGGTCTCCTCCAGCAGAAGGTGTCCACCCGATAAAAAATGATGCTCCTCGCACCACGCCTTAATGGGTTCAAAAAAATTGGCTGCCATCAGATCTGCCACGGTGTGAAAGTAATGGTAACGTACCTGCTGCCCGGCCGGACCTTCATCAAAATAGAGCTCCACGAGCTTCTCTTCAGGCCTGTACCTGTAACGCCTGTACATCTCTGCTGATAGCACCTCCTGCCAGGGGACCACTGCGTGATTCAGCGTATAGTGATGGAACTGCACTGCCATGAGTGAGGGCTCATCGGTAAAGGTGGAGGTGAAGTATTTCCCCAGGTCCGTTCCCATGTATTCAGCATATTTCTCATGTGTGATCCGGATAAATGCTTCGGTCACTTCCGGAATCATCAGGGAGGGGTAGTGAGATCCCATTTTACTCCCCTGTTTGACTTCTGCCTGGTAACCCTCATAGAGCCGGTACTTGGTGGCAGCAAACAGGTTCCATAATCCTTCCGGAGCATTCCATTCCAACCAGGCACCTCCAGTCTGGTTCTTTAGATCGACGGGATTGGAGTAATCTGCTTCCCCGTCTTCAACAGGAAAAGCAACTACACTTACCACCTCGCCGGGAGGCATCAGGAACCTGGTATTCCCTCCCGACACCAAGGTGTCTTTCATATATATCCCCATGGCCTCCCAGGAGGGATCTTCCCTGATCACCAGATCACCGGCATTTCCCGAAGGATAACCCCGTTCATCGTACAACCAGAGATCCATTCCTTCAGCCTTTGCTTTTTCACAAAAAACCCTGGTCCCCTCCATTCCTTCATCAGTCAGATATTGAGAAAAAGGTACATTCAATGAAAAACCTCCCCAGCCATTGTCCAGGGTAACCCTGATCATGGAATCCTGTTGAACAGGATCCATGGGGATGTCATGCACGTTCCTGTTCATCCGGTACGAAAGCGGCGGATTCATCCATTGCCTGCGCAGGTCGTTGTCACCGGATTGGGAGCATGATGTGCAGAGCAGGACCATAAAGATTGCTGCGGCAGTCAGCCATATAAACTTTAGAATGAGTCTTTTCATGAGGTAGGTTATTTGAGAGTCAGGTTATTTGAGAGGTACTTTATCGATCCTGTCCTGGTGCCGTCCATCCTCAAAAGGGGTGGAGAAGAATTTTTCCAGGATTCCAACACCACCAGCTTGATCTCATGGCCGGCATGGTCGTTCCCAACTGCAATCTCCATTTTTACACTCTTTTTGATAAATGAATATCTACAAATCTGCTTTGATTAGTTTGATTTCATGCAAACTCATCGCGTACCAGATCCCGTTATGCACAAGGTTTCCGCAGGGGTATCTTCCCCTGTACGGGGCCGTACTGGCTTTCTCCACCCCGAGACTCTTCACCTCCAGCTTCATGGGATCGTTTCCGGTGATCACGGCATGACCGGTGGTGGTATTCTCTGTTCCCCTGGTTGTTCCAGTCAGCGTCAGAGATACTCAGGATCCCGTCCACGGCCCCATCAGTATACGGCGAATAGAGATTCCCGTCATCAGCCCAGGTCGGGTACCATGTATCAGCGGTGGTATAATTGACATATTGGCCGGTGAACCCGATCTCCTCCAGCTCGTCTGAAACCTGAAAGGGAATTCCCTTGGTGGTTCCGGTGACCAGCACAAAAGCCAGCATAACAGTCCGTCCTCTTTTCCCCATTTTATCCTTTCACTTTACCAATTTAGAAATTTCACGATGAAGTGACTATTCTTCCCACCATTCCTCGATCTGTTCTGTCAACCCGGCTGCGATTTCCGGATGCATGTCCGCCTGATTATCCCACTCATAAGGGTCTGTATCCAGGTTATAGAGTTCAGGACCTTTGTCCGGTTGCCCGTGCGGATCGGGAAGGATCAGCTTCCAGGGTTTGGTAATGATGATCCGGTAATAGAGACTTGAATCGATGGTGGAAAAATCGTGTGCATAGGTCTCCGCAAAGATCGCATTCCTCTCCTTCCTCGCAGATTCATCCAGCATATTGATCCCCTGCATATCCGAAGCAGGTTCCAGTCCACATGCTGCAAGTACCGTAGTGGCGATGTCAATACTGCTGGTCAGTGAGGTTTCATCCATCTCCGGTTCGATGGTCCCTTTCCACCTGTACATGACCGGTGTTCTGATCCCCATGTCGTAAGGTTCCCGCTTGGAACGGGGTGCATACCGGTTGGGCCGGTCAGGATCCTGGATCCATCCGTTGTCCGTAATATAAACAAACAGGGTGTTTTCTGACAATCCCTTCTCCTCCACATAGTCCACCAGGTTACCAATGGTTATATCGAACCACTCGCACATGGCCCAGTAATTGGCCACTGCCGGTGAAGGCGCCAGCGGTAGATACTTGTCCCTGAGACTATCCGGAGGCGTATGCGGCGCATGGGGAAGGAAAGGAGCATACCAGACATAAAATGGCATCTCATTCTCCCCCGCTTCGTCGATAAAATCATAGATCACATCCAGGCCCTGTCGACCTATTTCAAGCCCCACATCACCATGCCGCCCTCCTTTTGCCGGATCACCATGGGTCATCCCCTGAGAAAAACCGCCTCTGGAAAAATGGCCCTCCCACCATTTTCCTGTCTGAAGGGATACATATCCCGCCTCTCCGAGCAGGTCAGCCAGGGATACCGCATCTTCAAATCCCTGCATAACCGGTTCATTGAATTGGGCCCTTTTCTGCATCCATTCCTCACCATATGGCCGTTTTCCTCCTGGATCAAAAACCGGGTCGTTCCCGATCACCCTGTGCTGATGAGGATAGAGCCCGGTAGCCATGGATGCCAGTGCGGGCCGGCACAAAGGCGCGGTTGTATAGCCATGGGTGATGGTTAACCCTTCAGCTGCCAGCTGATCAATGCGGGGCGTCTGGATATGCTCATGGTCAAGAAAGCTGTAATGTGGCCAGCTCTGGTCATCCGAAATAAGCAGGATAATGTTGGGGTGATCTGTCACGATCTCACTGGAACAGGAAGCAATCAGCATTCCTCCCATGAACAATGCAAAATACAATGGAAGTTCTTTCATGATACCAAACTAAATGAAAACAGGTTTCAGAGTCAATACACAAAACAAACCTTTCGTTATACTATTTGGCCTCAGGAAAAGATAAGCATCATCGCCAAATAGTGCAACTTATTGTTCAATTAGTGTATTGACTCATGTTATAAATCAAGCTACTTTGTCTGCAACTAACAATTGAATTGTCAACCGATCTGAACCGGAAGTGGCAGCATGAAAAAATTGGTCCTGAACCTGCTGGCAAGGTGTTTACTGACATCCATGAAGAAACTAGCTTTATTGCTGATGATCTGTCCCATGATCCTGGGAGCCCGGGACACCTCCATGGAGGAGATCAAAACAAAATTTAACGAACCCGGAAATGCCTTCAGGGGCAAACCATTCTGGTCCTGGAACGGTGAACTTGAAGAAGATGAACTGGATGGCACTATAACCATGGCTGCCTACCATAAGTTTCTTCAGGGTCAGCCCCTGGAGGAGAAGGACATTTCCATGGACCACCCATTACATACCCCTGAGGGGTACCCTCCGGAGGATTTACGCTTACCTCAAAACAGAAGAAGGGATTGACGGAACACTGATCCAGGTGGCAGGGACCCATCGGGTTAGCGGCGATCCCATCCGGACAGAAATGAGGGTCGATGGTCATCAGGTGCATTTTGACGCCACCGGTATAGCAGCCGTCCGTTTGGACGATGCAGGTCATGTGCTGGCGCTGGCGGCAGGGGGACTGAAATACTTTTCTGCAGGGGAGCTGGAGATCCGGCTGAAGCAACCCGTCGACCTGGCCCTGTGGATCGGGAAGGACGGGAAATGGGAAGGAGTGGTCCAGGGCTGGAAAGGGGATCTGCCCCCTGAACTTGTTCGTCTTACAGAGGACTGGACACGGCTGGCCATGCCGGAACCGTATGCAGGTTCCCGGAAATAGCATCAATAAATATGAATATGAACAGAACAATTGTATTATTATCCGTGCTACTTTGTTGTTCATCGCAATTTGTATGCGCTCAGAGAACACTCAGGGGCCGCATTGTGGATGCAAATTCGGGGCAGCCGCTCATGGCGACCGTATCAGTCAAAAATAGTGATGGCAATGACATTCCCATCGAAGGACATCATGACCTCGTGGATTACCTGGGTAAAAAACGCTGGTACGTGGAGGGTGAATTCACCGTCATAACCTTTGAAGACAAACTTGATATTGAGATCCGGCGCGGACCGGAAACACTGCCCCTGATTGTCACAGTGGACCTGACTGGTGAAACAGGCGGCGCCAGGGAATTCAGGCTGGAACGGTGGACGGATATGGGAGAAAGGGGATATATGAGCGGGGATTCACATATCCATTATCTTGATCCCGGTACGGCCCACAGGCAGATGCAGGCGGAAGACCTTCGTGTGGTCAATCTGCTAACCAGTGATTTTACAAACGATCTGGAGATCTTTACAGGCACCCTGGATAAGGTCTCCACAGGTGAACATTTTGTCTACACGGGCCAGGAGATCCGTGATTGGCAGCTGGGGCATGCCAATCTGCTCAACCTCAAATCAATCGTACAGCCCCTGATACCATTCGGCGGCTCATTATTTTCCATGGGTTCAAATCCGAACCTGCTTCTTGTGCCCAGGCTTGAAGAGGCCCGATCGCAGGGCGCAACCAACGTATGGGCCCATTTTTCAAACCTCCCCGGTCTCGAATCTGTCATTGCATTTCCACTTGGCCTGATTGATGCCGTGGAGCTAATGACCTATGATGATCCCACTATGCTGCCCAGTCACTGGGCAGCATGGGATTATTCAGACCTGCCCCCGGTGGAATTTCCACCCATGCGGGGAATGGACCTGTATTATCAGTACCTGAACGCAGGCTTCCGTCTTCCCATCACAGCCGGAACAGATAAAATGGGGGATCATATCCCGGTTGGGAGCAACCGCAACTATGTCAGGGTGGAGGGCGAGATGAATTATCATTCCTGGATCGCTGGTATGAAAAAAGGCCGTGGATTCATTACCAATGGTCCCATGCTTACTTTTTCCGTTGACGGACATCTTTCCGGGGACACCATCCGTTTCCAGGGTGAAGAAACTGTCAGGGCAAGATTAAAAGCTGAATCCACTTTACCATTCGGAAGGGTGGAGATTGTGGCCAACGGCAAGACCATTGCCTGGAAATACATGGAGGACTATGGTAAAAAAAGAGAGGTCTACAGCGCTGAACTGGATATTGACATCCCCCTATCCGCAAGTACCTGGATCATTGGCCGGGTTACATCGCTCGACACCCCCCAGATGCTTCCCCGGAACCTGACCGTATTCGGGCATTCAAACCCGGTTTACTTCCTGAAAGATGGGCAGCCTGTGAACGTGGAAGGATCCGTACGGTACCTCCTCAACTACCTGAAATCAACCAGGAACTGGATCAGGAACCGTGCCGCGTTTGCCACAGAGGAAGAGAGAAACCGGGCCCTGATGTATCTCGAAAAGGCCGGGTATGTCCTGAAAAAAAAGGAAAAATAAAGATCTAATGAATCATCCCGATGCGATATAAGGCCTGCTATGGCTCAAGTGATGATGCAGGAAGGTACCCTTTAAAGTCTATGATCCAGTCATCCCCGGCCTGGTAAGTAAAAGGTTTGGGATCCAGCCACTCCACTACCTTACTTTTCAGTGAATAGGCAAAGAAATGATTCCCGCCCGGATTATAATGACCGATAAAGTAGCGGTCGTAATACGCCTTGATGGTGAGGTTGAAATCCTTGTAATCCTCCTCATGAACCTTATTCATGTCAAAGTAATTGAACTGGTTCTCCTGGAGAAAATTTATGATTTCCTGGTCCACCCGCGGTTTCCCCTCCAGCAGCTGGTGCATGGCGGTCCCGGGATCGAAAAGGAGGACCAGCAATTTCTTCCCTGTTTCATCTGTAAATTCCCTCGATTTTTGCAGGATATATTTGGTGGCGGCATAAGCATAGCTGTCCAGCAATTTTCCCACCTCCGCCCTGAGGTCCTCCGCTTCCGGATCGAACCTGGTTTCGAGATGTCCGGCAAGTTCCTCCATCAGGCGGATGTCGATATCCGTGATCCTTCCCAGCTTGTAAAGGTACATCTGCAGGGCCAGATCATCCTTCAGGTTGTCGTACATCCAGTCAGGATCAGTCATCCGGTACAGCTCCTCCCTGTTCCCAACCCTGCTATCATGCTCCTCCAGCAACCCGGTTTTCATGTTCATCTCCATATTGCACCAGTAATTACCATGGAACATGATACCGGCACCCTCATGCCTGGCCATGGCACGTCTCCATCCGCTGATCAGTGCATACCTGCATCGCAACAGGGTCCGGATATGGTCATCCCCCCATATGTATAGCATGACATATTCCGCAGCATTGGCGGTTTTCTCCTCCCTGAGCATCCTCCTGTATGCCTGGTAGACACCGAATCCTCCCATGCCATAATTACGGATGGGCTCCCCCAGGTGCCCGGCCAAGTATTCCTGCCATGATTCGGCGTCGCTTACCTGGTGACACTGCGTGAAACTGTTTCCGTAGCTATTGATCCTGCACGGCCTTCCGGTATAAATAAAGGAGGTGCGCGCTCCATCCTCCCGAACGGTCGAAATGGTTTTGCTTTCATCCAATCCGTCACGGGGAGCATAGTCGCCAAGTATGTAACCAAGTTCCTGGTCATACTGGGCCCAGGAAGGCTGATTCAGAAAAATGTCAATCTCCTTTTCCGTGGCGATACTGTTCCTGACATACTCCTCATAGATCATGGCCTGTGGCTGTCCGGCCACCCTTTGAGCCAAAGAAAAACAGGCCAGGATCAGGATCCCGGACAATGTGATGCGTGAATTTTTCATCAGTTGGGTAATTTATTTTTAAACATCATATAAACTTGATACAACCAATGTGTCATTCCAGCGGTTCGGTTTTTTCGGTACCCGCTTCCCAATTCTGCAAGGCATCCCGGAATTCCGTGACCTCGTCTGAATAAGATCCGTGGGCCACAAGGTTCTCCATCTCCCAGGGATCCCTGACCAGGTCGAAAAACTGTTCATGTGCAACCTGGTTGTGGTTACGGAACATCACATACTTGCGTGTTTCACTGCGAACCGTAATCACACAGTCGTTTGTGGAGTTGCCGATCTCATTGAATGCAAGTTTTCTCCAGGATTCCTTTTCCATGTTGGCAGGCAGCAGGATTTTCCCCTGTATATTCTCCGGGATATCAAGTCCGGCAAGGTCAAGCAGGGTGGGCAGCAGGTCAATGGAGCAGGCCAGTTTACCTGTCCTTTGCCCGCCGGTGAACGTTGCCGGGTACCTGATGATCAGGGGCACCCTGATGGTGGCATCATAGCCGGTGTAACCCTTGGTCCAGCACTGATGTTCGGCCATCATCTCCCTATGATCGGCGGTATAAACCACGATGGTGTTTTCCAGCAATTCAAGATCCTCAAGCTCCTTCAGTAAACGGCCGATGTTATGATCGATCTGTGAGACAAATCCATAATAGAGGGCCAGGGTCTTCTTATGGTATTCAGTCCTGGAATACGGGCCCGATTTGGAGATAAACTTATCCATTTCGGGTATCCGGTCATCCACCGAAATATGATTATCAGGCAGGGTGACATTTTCCGGGTCATACTGGTCCGCCCAGGGCCGGGAGGGATTGATGGGTGTATGTGGACCGAAATAGGAGCACCAGAGCACAAATGGTTTGTCTTTGTTCGCCCTGATGAAATCCAGGGAAGCCTGGGTGATCAAACCACAGGTATGTTTTGCGTTGGGCAGTGAACTGGGCCCTACAAGCGAACGGCCCGGATGGACTTCAGCATAGGGTAGTGTATCGACGGGCATCAGGTTAACACGCGGGACAAGTACCGTATCAAAACCATGGTTGCCGTTTTCCTCATTCATGTTCATATGGTGTTTGCCAATGGTCCCCGTCACATAGCCGGCAGCTCCGAAAAGGTCCCCCACCGTCTGCTCGTCAGGATTCTGGTCCCGCCCGTTCCCGTAGGTTCCGTGACTGCGCGCATACCTGCCCGTCCATATGGAATACCGTGAGGGCACACATTGCCCGGTCTGGCAGATGGCATTCTCAAACAGTACACCTTCGCTTGCCAGCCGGTCAAGGCTGGGGGTACTGATCTCCTCCATTCCGTAACAACCCAGCGCCCTGGCATTGTGCTGATCTGTCATGATAAACAGGATGTTGGGGCTCCGTTTCCCTTCCCCCGTCTTTTTCCCTGTGGTATTGCAGGACAGATCCAACATGGCCAGCATGGCCAGTATTGCAATCGGAATGATGCTTCTTGTCTTTTTAAAGTTTTGGAGAACATTCATGGTTGTAAAGAATTAATATGCAATTAAAGATAAAGGATTTCAGGCATCTATTCGGTATCTTTATCCTTAGACATTTTAAACATGTACAGAATGAAAAGATACATTGGACATCTGCTCCTGGTCCTGTCTCCCTGGGTCTTTGCTCAAGGCACCTCTTCCCAGGACCAATCATGCGATGAACTGGTGGTGTGCCTGCTGGTCGATCCCCAGTTAATCATGGTTCCCAATACGCCGCAATATGTGGAATATGCCATGAAGGATATTTCAGGGCTTGACCATGATTTCATCGCTGTGCTGGGTGACCTTTCACAAAACAGCGCCCACTTCTACAAGGACTACCGGGAAGCAGTACTGGATAAATCCACAAGGCCGCTATTCAGCCTGGCCGGGAACGGGGATGTGGGTGCAGGTCTTGACGCTTACCAGGAGGCAACCGGATTGCCCTTGTACTACTCCTTTTCACGGAGGGGGATCAGGTTCATTTTCCTGAGCACCATATATTTTACCGGGGAACATCATCATATATGCAATCTTGGATATGAGCAAATGAAGTGGTTACGTGAAGAACTTAGATCAGATACGGTTTCCACGACTATTATCTATTCACATCCACCGCTCTTTGAGACCACATGGCACAGCGGGGAAAGAGACCATTTGGTGCCCCCGGGATCCATGTACCTGGGTGAATCACTGGAGTTGCGGGAGATGTTCAGGATGTATCACAATGTCACCGTTTTTGCCCACGGGCACCTGCATATGACCTATGGAACTGAGGATGAATATGGCCGGGGCGGCTATTTCATGGAAGGGAACCTGTTGCACATCAGTGTGGGTGCCACTGCCAATAACAAAGGAAGCAGTTTCCTGGTGATTGAGAAAGACCACATGCTGGTAAAGGTCCGGGATCATGAGAACAGGGCCTGGCAGGAAGCATATGGATACCGGCTGAATGTACAGACTACCCTGAAACAGGAAGAGACAGATCCGGAAATAGTCTGGAAAGAGATCAAAGAGCAGATAATGCAGCATTTTGACAAATAATCAACCTGATGGAGCAATGGCCGAAGGATTGATTATATGGTTGCCTTTTACTTTGCAGAAAACAGATGTTTCCCCTCAGGAGCAAGGAAGCTGTGGTATCCGTCTTCAACACCTTTGTACTGGAATCCTGTACCTTTTGACCTTCCATCGAAAATGAGCTGTCCGTCTCCTTTGATGTTCCTGTATTGTTCCGGAATACAGACCAGGCATTGTGTTCCTTCCGGCACCTCTACCTGCAATTCGAATTTGTTCCCTTTCTGCCGGACGGATACTTCAATCCTGCCTGCAATGGTTTCATTCCCTGTATGAACTTCGGTCAGTCCCCCGGGCCTGGGTCTTACTTCAAACAACTCAAAGCCGGGCTTCAGCGGATAAATTCCAGCCACATACTGGGAAAGGATGGTCAGTCCGCCCCCGCTCCATGCATGGTTGAAAGTTCCTCCACCGTAAGTCGAGCTGCCTATCTCCCACCCTTCCCAGAGGGTAGTGTAGTAGGGATGATCCACCATCCTGGCGAATCTTTTCTTAAGTCGTACCAACCCGTATTCAGGGTACCCCATAACGAATAATGCTTCAATCACGTACTTCTCCATATAGGGGCTAGCATGTTCTTTTTCCTTCAGGAGGTTAAACAATACGGGATATTTCACCGGGCCGGCATAACCGGCCAGCACAGCCATGGCCTGTGAACGGTCATCAATGTCATCCTTATAATTGGCCGAACGGTAGTGATCCCCTTTCCAGTACTGCTCGTTCACTGCGGCCTTGATCCTGTCCATCCTCTCCCGGGCCCATGCCACATCAGCCTGGATATCGAAAAGCTCTGCCATGTTCCGGAATCCCTTCAATGCCAGGCTGTACCAGGCGTTGTAAAGGAATTCTGTATCCTTGTCAGATCCCCAGTCTCCCCAGGGCCACTCCCCGGTACGGAACTTCAAGGTCCCATCGGGATTGAGTTCCCATTTATGGAGGTATGTTTTCACCCCCTGGTAGGTGCTTTCCAGGGTGGCCGCATCACCCGTATTCATGAAGTAGTTCCAGAAACCGTAGTAACCCACGCTGGCCAGCATCTGCCCGGGCAATTCCCGGCCCCAGTTCCCTGCCGGGATGGGGGCAAAGATCGTGCTGTCCCGTCTTTGCCACTTGATCAGCTCCACCATCCCTTTTTTTGTCAGATCGTTGGCCTCCGGGCTTAATGCATAGAATGCTTCCCCACTTTCATTGACCAAGTCACCCCACCACTGGGAGCGTTCACGGTCGGGACAATCCATGTAGGTATCACGCATGGTGACGTATAGGGTTCGGACAGCCTTCTCCCAGAGCCTGTCCATGAAGGGATCATTGCAGCTGAAATGCCCTGTAAATTCACAGTTATACCCTGTCTCCCTGTACTTCAGGCTCAATATCTTCACACCTTCAGGCACATAATACCTGACCACGTTGCCATTCATCCATCCGTAACTTTCATATTGCTGGGCTCCCTCCCTGGTCACATACTCTGCCCGTACAGATGGATGCTGCCCCTGGTTGAAGGCATCATATGCATCTGTCCTCATCTCAATGGTCACTCCCGCAGGGGCTTCCACCTCCAGGTACGGGGATACATGACAATTGTATGGCAGCCTGCATACGATGGTATCTCCGGTTGACACCTCCGGAATATCAGCCTGGTTTTCATACTCCTTCAGCCCGTAATCTTTCCACTGGGGAATGGGCCTTTCAATGAGCTGATTCCAGGGAGCCACCGGGGGTGTACCAAATGTGACCGCAGGCTGCATCCTGTCCAGCGGCAAACCGGCCCGGATCCTGTCAAAGTCATCAAGCTGTGCATTGAACCGTACATTGGATTCTGGCAGCCTGAAATTGGGGTTCGGACTGGATGTATTTTCGTAGGCCTGTATAAGTTTTGCCATCCATGAGTGATCAGAGACCAGCATCTTATCCCCGGCCTGGACCTCGAAAAAGAGTCCTGCTTTGCCGCTGCTGTTATGACAAAAACCATGCTTTCCGAAATACCATAACAGTATATTGATGCTGTTTTTGCCGGCCTTCAGGTACGGGGACAGGTCTACCCTGTCCACATAAGTGTCCCGGGGTGTAGGTCCACGCTTGAGGCCACCTTCGTACACCACCATCTCCCCGTTGACCCACAACCAGTATTTTGAATCCACTGCGATGCTTGCGATCGCTTCACCGGCCGGCAGATTACCGATCTCAAAGGTCTTGTTAAACAAGATCCAGGAATTGGATGCGTCGTTACATGAACGGGCACTGATCCATTGTCCCTCCCAGGCACTCGCTGTGATGGAAATAAGTCCCAGTACCAGGCTGGTAATCATTTTTCTTTTGATCATGATCTTTCAGTTTAAAATACTATTCATCTATTTCTACAGGTACTCCGGTCCGTTTTAACCATTCCTGTAGCCTCCCGGCCAGCTCCCTCACCTTTTCAGGATGCTGCCCTGCGAGGTCATGCGCTTCTGCAATGTCCTCATCCACCTTAAAAAGTTCGAATTTACCCCCGCGATAGGCGATAAGTTTCCAGTAATCACTGGCCAGAACAGAAGCATACTGTGCATCATAGCTGCGAAATGCAACAATAACGTCCCGGTCCAGCTGCTCTCCCCGGGTTAGTAATCCCACCAGGCTCTCCCCTTCCAGTCCCTCAAAATGATCCGGATCCACACCTGAAACCTCGCACAGTGTGGGAAAAATATCGGTGGTTTGCACCAGCGTTTCAATGGTTGTCCCCTGTTCCACTTTGCCCGGCCACTTCACAATAAAAGGTACTTTTTGTCCCCCCTCATACAATGTGGTCCCGATGGCCTTGGTCCCTTTCAAGGGCAGGTTCGGGTAATAGGAGCCCTGGTCGGAAGTGAGGATCACAAGCGTATTCTTTTCATGACCGGTACGGTGCAAGGTCTCCAGGATCCTGCCCACCGAGGCATCAACTGCACTTACCTGGGCACCGTATTCAACCATGGGTCCTTCGAAACCCCTGCCCCTGTACAGATCCAGAAAATCCTTCCTTCCCACACTCGGAAGATGGACATTGTGATAGGAAAACTGTACCAGGAAAGGTCCATCACTATCATATTGTTCGAGGTAACCGATCACCCTGTCAGTATAGAAATCAGTAAGGTACTGGTTATCCGGGATCTCATTCCAGAATCCAGGTCCATTGAAATAGGGCCGGTAATAGCTTTTGGGCATACCGGCTCCGTTTTTTGCCCAGACGGTGTCGAAGCCCTGCTCCTCGGGACCGAAATGTTCATTTCCAAGGTGCCATTTCCCGGCAAAGAAGGTATGGTATCCCTTTGCTTTTAAGACCTCGGCATAGGTAGTCTCTTCCAGCGGAAGCCAATTCCGCGACAACAGCAGGGAAGAGTCTCCCTGCCAGGCATGGTACTCATCCTCCAGGCCATCTCCCGGAATATGCCGGTAGAATTCAAGTCGCGCCGAGTGCTGACCGGTATAAAGGCCTGCCCTCGACGGGCTGCAGGTGGGTGAAGGGACATAGGCATTTTTAAAGATCACTCCCTCCCTTGCCACTCTGTCCATATGGGGTGTATGGTACCGGTCGTTCCGGAATCCCACATCATTGTAACCCAGGTCATCCACAAACAGGATCACTATGTTGGGAAGAGAACCTTCTTTATTTTCGACCGGGCCCCCACAACTGGTCAACAGCAGGACGGCCAGAAGGAAACCCATTCTTTGTGTTAATCTTACCATCCAGCGATCACTTGTACTTATCATATGTACCGCTCATCACCTTCTTGACTGCTTCCAGGTAGCCATAGCCCCATTTCATGTCAGGTTCCAGGTAGCTGCCTTCCACATATTCATTCCAGGCATTCAGGATGATAAGCTTTGGCATTTCCGGCCGGGCCTTCAGGTATTCTTTGGCCTCCTGGAGGTAGGCGGCAAAACTTTCAGGGGTATTACCAATATGAACCACCGATTCCATGCCCAGTTCAGGATACCTGGGGGTGTTGTCCCATCCGATGGACACACAGGGAAAATACGGGACGTCCAACATGGCATCCCACTTCTTTCTCAGCGAAATCCCCTTTTCCGCCCATTTCACATAATCTTCATTCAACCCTGCTATCATCCATGTATACGTGGTGACGCTGTTCAGACCCAGCTGTTCTACGATTTCATTCACCCCCTTGCCCTGGTCATCTCCCCGGCGGAACAGGTTGGGTTCATCGTTCCTGCTCCATCCAATGGTCTGCAGATAGACGCCCGGGAATCCGGCTTTCACCACTTCATCACGCAAATAATCCAGGGCCTCTCTGGTACCCTCCAATCCACCGAAACTGTTCACCAGGTCATCCATGCTGAAAATCGAAAATACAGGCTTGCCATCGATCTTATAGTAATTGGGCTGCCTGAAGTATTGCCGGATCACCCTGTCCACAATAATTTTATAGTTTTTCCAGTCGACTTCCCCCTGCCAGATCAATGAATCAGTCTTGTAACGAAAATGGTTCCACAAATTTCCCGGCACATCATGGTTGGCCCACATGAGATAGAATTTCATGCGATCGGTATTCTTCGCATTCACAAAACTGTTGACCATGGATTCCAGAAAAGGGCTTTCATCATACCAGTACCAGTCGAAAAGAAATACATTGACCCCATGGTCGGCTGCAGCATTGATCTTTTTTTCCATGGCCGCAGGATCATCGCCCATTTCGTAGCCCCAGAGGGGAATGCGTGGCTGGTAGTGTCCCTTGAAACGGGGAACGCCCTTCTGAATGATCTCCCACTCACCGATCCCTTCACTCCAGAGTTTTTCCCTGCCCAGTGGATCATCATGGGTGGAGGGCCAAACGTAGGCCGCCACATCATAGGCAGCTTCTGTTTGCTGTTGGGTTCCTTCTGTGGTGGATGTGCATTGCCAGACCAAAATTACAAGAATCCCGAATACTATGTTCCTGAGTGTTTTACAGATCATGCTATTTCGTGTTATATGCTATGATTAATATTTGTCGTATTCTCCGGAGACCACACTCCTGACTGCATTCAGATAACTGAATCCATATTTCATGTCAGGGAGCAAGTAGCCTCCTTCAATCCATTCGTTCCATGAAAAGAGAGTGATCAGTTTTGGCTGATCGGGATGATTGTCACAATACTGTTTGGCCTTTTGCAGGGAAGTTGCAAAACTCTCGGGCGATTTGTTATAATGGACCATGTCTTTCGGCCCCTTATGGGGGAATCTTGGAGAGTCATCCCACCCAATACTGGCATTTGGGAAATAGGGAATGGACAAGGCAGCATCCCACTGTTGTCTTCGCTCCCCGGACTCCTTGGCCCACTGCAAATAATCTTCCCTGTGCGGGCCTCCCCAGTTATACTTGGTAATGCTGTTCACTCCCAATATTTCAAACTGTTCAACCTGTCCCTCACCTGGGACCCCATGTCCAATTAGCTGGATATGAAGACCGGGAAACCCTGCCTTTTTGGTCTCCTCCCGGAAATAATTGAGTGCCTCCACCGAATGATCGATACCATCCAGTCCCTCTACAAGATTTTGAAGACTGAATATGGAAAACACGGGCATCTGATCGATCTTATAATAATTGGGTTTTGAAAAATACTGGGTGATCACCCTTTCAACAATAATCTTGAAATTCTCCAGATCAACAGCCCCATCCCAGAGCAAAGAGGTATCATCCTTGTACTTGTGCACATTCCAGTAGTTTCTTTTTACATCATGATTGGCCCACATGAGATAAAATTTCATCTGCTCATTGTTCCTGGCTTTAAGGAATCCATTGTTAATACAACTCTCCAAAAAGGGTCCTTCGTCGAACCAGTACCAGTCAAATATAAACACGTTGACTCCATGGTCGGTAGCGGCATCAATCCACTTCGCCAACACTTCCGGGTCATCGTCCATTCCATAACCCCATAAAGGTTGTTTGGGCTGGTAATGCCCTTCAAACCGGGGATCTCCTTTTTTGATTATTTCCCATTCCCCGGTACCTTCGGGCCACAACATCTCTCCAAAACGTTTGTCATGATGGCAGGATGGCCAGATATAGGCAGCCACATCGTATTCTTCATTGTTCTGCCGGCTGGACGCCGGAGCATTGGATGTGCACTGCCAGATAACTACCACCAGGGGAAGCAACATCAATCTCTGTAAAGGTGTTCGATAGATATTCATTTGATGCAAGGATTTAATTGAAACGCCGGAGTCCATAATCAAGGTGTCATTTTACCAGTAATTTAATGATTTCAACAGAATCACCCGCATTGAACACCAGGGCATACATACCTGATCCTGTCAGGTTGATCGAAATGACCTGATCTGCGCTTGGATCCTGGCAGATGCATCCAAGGATCTTCTGGCCATTCATCCTGTACACCGAAACATTTACCAGACGGACGGCCCGGAGGTATTCCGGGAGCCTGATGGTAAATGATCCGTCCGGTGAAGGATTGGGCCATACCACCGGCGGTAAAAGTCTCTTTTAATCCGGTCCGGTTCTCAGTGGCTGGTTCAATCTGGTTACAAAATCCCTCAGCAAATTCATAAAGGTATGGGGTGTGTTTTCCGGAAGGTTTTGATCCGGATAAAGATACCAGCTTTCCACATTCAGGAAATCGGGCATGCCCACATCCTCTCTGAACCTGGACTGGAATTCCAGGGTTTCTTCGTAAAATTCCCTGTTACCGGCATTGCCTCCTTCTGATGAGTTGAAGATCATGCCAAAGGCAAGTTGGCGATCATTGCAAAACTGCCTGAGATCACGCAATGAAGCAGCATTGTCGAGGTCAATGCCTGGCAGGCGGCTGTCACTTGTCTTTACCTGGTCGGCATTGACTGTCAGCCCGGCAGGCGCAAACAGCCAGTTGCTGACACTTCCTCCGGTATGATTCAGCACCAGATGACCTTCATCCTGCGATGGGCCAGAGAGCGAGTAATACTGTTCGAACTGCATGTGGTGACCTGTCATGCCCCACTGCTGTTCATCACAATCGAAGGTCCAGACGTGCTGCCCGTGCAACACGCAAACCGAAGCAACCAGGAGTGATATCAAAAGGGAAATTCTCATGTTCTGGTCTTACAGATTGTTTTTTTGATCAGTGATCCATATGACAGTTTACAGTTCAGCAATCTTGATATTCTTGAACTGGACAGCCATGTGGACCCCGGAGTGTAACTGGAGGCCGATGGGCCCTTCTTCAATGAAGTTGATCCCTTCGTAATCCACAAAAGGTTCCGCGTTAAGGTAGGTCTGGATCCGTTTCCCTTCCACAATGATCATCAGGTGGTTCCACTCCCCTTCCATATGAAAATCCGCCACTTTATCGGTCTGACCGGGATAGGCCCCCTTGTTGTCCTGCGGGGCATAGATGCACCCGGTCATGTCCTTCTTCAAAGACCTGGAGATCCCGATCTGCACCTGGTGACTGTCGCCATGGAGAAATACGCCCGTATCATAATCCTCCGAAAGTGCCTTGTACTCCAGCTCCAGCATAAAATCAAAATACTTTTTGGTGGTCCACAGAATGGATCCCTTCATGTCGGGATTCTCACCATAAAGGTACCCGTCCAGGTTCACTTTCCAGTGGTCTGCCAGTTCCACCGGGTCACATTCCCAGCCCTTCAGGTTCTCTCCGTTAAAAATTTTTGTTTGAGCAGTGGCCGTTCCTCCTGCAATTGCAAAGAGGATGACCATAGCACAGAATTTCAGCATTGATTTCATCATTTCTGTTTTACATGAATATTACCGTTGCAAAAAAAATCCGGTTGCATTGGTTTGATGTGTATTTTTAAGTTGTATATGGATGGAAGTTTCATTTCATAATCGTGATGTCAGTTATTAACTGAATGCCACCAATCCAGGGTAACAGCGGTGAATTCCCTGACAGGGTCAGCATGTGTATCAGCCAGGTTCACGGATTCTCCAGGATCCGTTTCCAGGTTAAAAAGCATGGGGCGACCACCATCGTAGTCACACAGGAATTTCCATTTTCCTGAACGCATGGCCAGGTCGGGTAGGTTTTCAAATCCATAATAGGCTTTGCGGTCGGGGGGACGGCTCCAGAAGATGGGTGCACTTCTTGATGCAACAGATGTTCCAAGCAGGATACCCGGAATGGATTCTCCATCATAGGTCACCCCTTCGGGTGACCCCGTACCGGCAATGGCAAGTAGTGACGGCAAGAGGTCGATGGCCGCAAATACCGATGTAGTATTCCGGGTCCCGGCCTTTTTCCCTGGTAAAAGTCCCGGGCCCCATACAATCAATGGCGATCGGATCCCTCCCTCGAATAGGTGGGTCTTATATCCCTTCAGTCCGTCCGCCCTGCCTGCACCAGGCTCCGGACCGTTGTCCGAGCATATTAACACAAGCGTATTATTCAATAGCTGTTCGTCATCCCGTAAATAATCGAACAGGCGAGCCATCTGCCGGTCCATCTCCTCCAGTACGGACAGGTAGATCCCCCTTTTGTCATCCTTCCACAACTCCACCGACGGGAAATAGGGACTGTGCACATCATCGGGCCAGATGTTTACATAAAAGGGTGTCCCGGTCGAATCAGCTTTACGGATAAATTCCATGGCTGCATCCACAAAACCACCTGTGATCTTCGAACGCTGCATCCAGGTAAAAGGCCCCAGGCGTTCGGCATCCTCCCATATTTTACCTGGTTCAGTCCATCCGGGCTCCATGATGACAGGCAATAATTTCGGGCCCATTCCCTCAAAATTGGTTAATGACTCGTCAAAACCATATTCGGTGATCCAGGGAGCGTCATCCACATCCCTTTGCCCTCCCATGTGCCACTTGCCAAAATGGCCGCACATGTACCCGGCCTCCTTCAGGCTTCTTGCCAGCATTGGCGCTTCCGGATCGAGCCAGTTGTTCATCCCCCGTTCCTCATTGATATGGCGATGTGCCAGATAGGAAGTGATCCCGTAGCGCTGGGGATAGTGCCCGGTGGAAATGGCCACCCTGGAAGGGGAACAGATGGGGGAATTCACATAAAATTGTTCAAAGGAGATCCCTTCCGATGCCAACTGATCGATGTGCGGTGTTTCCGCCTCGGAATTGCCGAAACAGGACCAGTCGGACCACCCCTGGTCATCGATAAAGATAAGGATAATGTTGGGCCGTTCCAGTTCCTGTTTCCCTGTTGAACAGGACATCAGAATGCCAATTGCAATCAGTACATAGAACAGGTTCGTCAAGGTGTTAAGAATTGTCCATAATTATCCGTAGTAACAATCATCAATTCTGCGTCCGGATACCCATTTGAGAATGTCCTGGATATGGACACCTTGTCTTGTGGGATTCCAGTTTTTCGTAGTTGAAGAATCAATCCCCAATTTAGAAATTATTAAGGGAAATAAGCGTACTTTCAGGACTCAAATGCCACGAAGATCATTCACCACTGGTTTGAAAAAATCATGAAATTCTTACATTGAATGGTTACTAATCCGATCTCACTGAAATTCAGTTCATATGCTTAACGAATATTCGGCCCGGTCCAGGAGCTAAAGGTTCCTCGCAGCAAGTTGCGAGAAGAATCAATCTTAAAAGCATCCCTTCAATTGCTTGAAATTGGGACATTATGAGAAAAGTCATTAACTTTTAGCCACTGCAAAAATCCTTATTCCCAAAATAGAGGAAATTGAATTATGGAAAACAAAAGTTTTAATCTATCCGGTAAAAAGGCCATTGTCACCGGGGGAGGAAGCGGCATTGGTAAAGCCATTGCTGTTGCCCTGGCCGGCCATGGAGCTGAAGTGTGCATTTTGGATTTGAATAAAGACTCCGGCCAGCAAGTTGCAGATACTATACTGGCTTCAGGTGGAAAGGCTGTTTGCATCCAATGTGATGTATCGGATTTTGAAAGCGTGAACGGTGCCTTCAATAAAGCCACCGGAGGAGAGCGTCTGGATATCCTGGTCAATAATGCAGGCATTGCCCATATTGGATCTGTTCGTGATACATCGCCCGATGATTTTGATGCTATTTATAGCGTGAATGTGAAAGGGGTTTTTCATTGCCTCAAAGCAGGTGTGGAGCGGATGAAATCAGGTGGCGGGGCAATCATTAACATTTCTTCCATCGCAGCGCACGTGGGATTATCCGACCGGTTTGCTTATTCCATGAGCAAAGGGGCTGTACACAGCATGACCTTATCGGTGGCAAAAGACCACCTGCCGGATAAAATAAGGTGTAACTCCATTGCCCCGGGAAGGGTGCATACCCCGTTCGTAGATGGATTTTTAGCTGACAACTACCCGGGAAGAGAAGCGGAAATGTTTGAGGCATTATCCAAAACCCAACCCATTGGAAGGATGGGGAAACCGGAAGAAATCGGTTCATTGGCGTTGTACCTTTGCTCAGATGAGGCATCTTTTATAACAGGAAGCTGCATTTCCATTGATGGTGGATTTATTACATTGAATACTTAAAAAATAGAAAAAGGCAGTATGAAACTCATTAGATTCGGCACACCTGGAAATGAAAAACCGGGCCTGGAAGTGAATGGTATCCGTTATGATGTAAGTCACCTGGTTGAAGACTACACGGAAGACTTCTTTGCAAATGATGGAATAAGCAAATTAAAAAAGGAATTTGACCAGAGAACATCTGCTCAGGTTGAAATAGAAGTTCGATTGGGAGCACCTGTTTGTAAACCAGGCAAGATTATTTGTATAGGTCTGAATTATCGTAAACATGCCGAAGAAAGCGGAATGGCCATACCCCGGGAACCGGTCGTGTTTTTTAAGGCCACATCTTCAATTACCGGACCGTATGATCATATCATTATTCCAAAGAACAGCACGAAAACAGACTGGGAAGTTGAGTTGGCAGTGGTGATAGGCAGGCGGGCAAATTATATCAGTAAGGAAGAAGCCCTGGATTTTGTTGCCGGATATACCCTGCACAATGATGTGAGCGAACGTGAGTTTCAGCTGGAAAAAGGTGGACAATGGGTGAAAGGGAAAAGTTGTGATACATTTGCTCCCCTTGGGCCGTACCTAGTTACCAGGGATGAAATTACGGATCCAAATAATCTAAGACTCTGGTTATCTGTCAATGGAAAAATGTTACAAGATAGCCATACCAGCGATTTCGTTTTCAATGTCCAGGAAGTCATCTCTTACCTCTCGCAATTTATGAGCCTGATGCCCGGGGATATTATATCCACCGGAACACCTGCGGGTGTGGGTCTTGGATTTGATCCTCCGGTATACCTGAATGATGGAGATGAGATCGAATTGGGAATTGATGGTCTTGGGATCGCACAACAAACTGTAAAAGCATGGTCCGCAGAAAACTGATACTTGTCATGTAAATAAATCCACAGCATATGAATGATCCAGCAAAAAAATCCTTTCTGAGGAGAATATGGTACATGATGCTCACAGTGGGTCCAGGTTTCTTTGCCATAGGCTATACCATTGGGACGGGCAGTGTAACTTCCATGGCAAAAGCAGGCAGTGAATTCGGCACCCAGCTGATGTGGGTGCTGGCCCTGAGTGTACTGTTCTCATGGGTGATGATGGAAGCCTACGGCCGTTATGCAGTGGTAACCGGAGGGACAGCCATGCACGGCATCAGGGGCAAGATCAAATTCGGAAGTACCCTGGCCATCGCAATAATCATAGGCTGTGTTATGGCCCAATGGACCTGCCTGTCCGGGATCATTGGCCTCACTTCCAACGCAATATATGAATTGATCCACATTTTTTTTCCTGGAACCTCTCCAACCAGCTATTGGGCTGTCCTGGGTATTGCGATTGTCATGACGGTCATTTTATACGGAATATTGCTTTTAGGGGATTATTCATTGTTCGAAAAGATCCTCGTGATATTTGTGACCACAATGGGTATATCCTTCATTGTTTCCATGTTTATTGTTCTCCCGGAACCGGGCGAGATATTGAGAGGGTTTGTGCCCTCTATTCCCAGTGTACCGGGGGGAAAGCTACTGGTTGCCGCATTTGTAGGAACGACCATGGCAGCTCCGGTGTTTGTTACAAGACCCCTGTTTATTAAAGGAAAAGGATGGGGAAAAGAAAACACCAGAGAACAGAGCAGGGATGCCATCGTTTCAGCGATCCTGATGTTTATCGTGAGCGGTTCAATTATTATAGCGGCTACAGGTGCCCTGTATCACGAGGGAAAGGTAATCAACAAGGTACTGGACATGGTGTATGCCCTTGAACCTGTTGCCGGAAAATTCGCGGTAGCTCTTTTCATGGTAGGTACGCTTAGTGCAGGGATATCATCCATTTTCCCCATACTGATGGTGGCCCCGCTCTTAATAGCCGATTATCGCAAAGGTGTGCTGGATACCAAATCCACGCAATTCAAGGTTATCACCGCTATTGCCGCCCTGATCGGCCTTACCGTACCCATCCTGGGATCCAATCCCATTCTAGCTCAAATTACTACCCAGGTTTCTGGTGTATTCGTGCTCCCACTGGCGGTTGTTGGCATAGCCCTGCTGGTAAACCGGAAGGAGATGGGAAGTCACAGGGCGGGCATCGGCTTGAATGCAGGTATGCTGGCTGCCTTTCTGTTTTCCTGTTTCATGTCTTATACGGGAATTTCTGCGTTATTAGATTTGTTTGGAAAGTAAAATTGAAATGAAGATGATTCAAGAATTCAAAAGGAAATTAAGTGATGGCGAAACGGTATTCGGGCCATTCATGAAAACCTCAGATGCTGCCTTGGTGGAGATCGCAGGTCATGCAGGATTTGATTTTGTGATCCTGGATATGGAACATGCCCCCTTCACGTATGCAAATCTTCAGAACCTGGTCATGGCTGCTGAACTATCCGGAACCGTGCCAATCATCAGGGCCCAGAATTCGAATGATATATTTATTTCAAAAGCCCTTGATGTTGGAGCACTGGGCGTTCAGGTTCCGCACATTACAAATGCGGCCGAGGCAGAATCGTGCATTTCTGCGGCGAAATTCTATCCTTCAGGACAGAGAGGAATGGATCCGTTCGTCAGGGCAGCCTCCTATTCTTCAGTCCCCCGTGATACATATTTTACACAGGCCAATGAAACCCTGGTCATACTGCAACTGGAGGGCAAGGAGGCCATTGACAACCTGGATGAAATTATGGATGTTGCCGGAATTGACATCCTTTTCATCGGGCCCTACGATCTCTCCCAGTCCATGGGTGTTCCCGGACAGGTGTCTCATCCCAGCGTCATCGGGCATATGGAATCCATTGTAACCCGGGCAAGGGAACGGGGAATTGTTGTGGGTACTTTTACCGATACCCTTGATTCGGCCCGGATGTGGCGAGATGCCGGGATCCAGTATATCTCCTATGCCGTGGATGTCACCATATTCTCTGATGCATGCCGGGACCTGTTGAAACAACTCCGCTAAACCTCAAGTTCAAAACCAAAACCCGGGCGGTCTGAGGGAGTCATATAGATCCCTTCCGGTCCCCTGGTGATCCCGTTCTCCTCGGAATACATTTCATAAACCTCTTTGGGCCCTCCCGGGGCTGGCATGAACATTTCGCACCATGGGCTGTTCGGAGTGGCCATGATGAAATGCGGGGCACCACCCCTCCAGCCACCGTGGGGGATGACCGGTATACCATTTGCTGCCGCCATGGCTCCTATCCTGCGCAATTCTGTGAGCCCGCCACACCAATTCATATCGGGCTGCCAGATCTTGGCACCATCATAGTCCAGCAACAACTGGAAACCATACCTGGTGTACTCATGTTCGCCGGTAACGATCCTTGTAGAGCTTATCCCTTTATTCAAACGGCCAAATCCGGCATATTCATCCGGTGGAAGGCACTCCTCCATCCAATACACGCGGTAGGGCTCCAGCATTTTCGCAAATTCGAATGTATAATCTTCCGTAAAGGCCATCCAGCAGTCCAGCATGATCTCCCCGTCAGGGCCCAACAATTTTCTTGCCCGTTCCACCAGTTCAATATTCTTCCTCATTCCTTCCCACCCATCAGCAGGGCCATAAGGAATGGCAAGTTTCAGTTTTGTGTAACCGAATTCAACATGCTGCTCAAGGTCATTTCCGGTACAATAGGCCGGAATCCGCTCCTTTGTCTTGCCGCCCAGCAACTGGTATACGGGAACATCAAGTGCCTTGCCGATGATATCCCAGAGGGCAAGATCAACCGCACTGATGGCATGCACAACCAATCCTTTTCTTCCGTAAGACAGGGTGGACCGCCACATGATGTCCCAGAGCTTCTCCACCTCAAAAGGATCTTCACCCATGAGAAGTTTGGTCAGGTGATTTTCTATGACAAAACCTGCCCCCGGACCACCATACCCGATACCCGAGATACCTTTGTCGGTTACAATTTGTACTACCGAGGGTCCTAGATTATCGGCCATAAACAATGCCCTGTATGCTTTATACTTAGGGTAGATGGACATGGGATTGGCCACTTCCACCCTACCGGTGGACCAGGAACCCTCAGTGGGTTTATAGTCGGGCCAGGGATTCTTTCTTTTGGGATTGACCATCTTAACTTCTGTGATCTTCAGCTTGCTCTTCAATTCCTGAAAAGGCAGGGTTGGAAGGCTGATCTCAGGAGCTACAGGGGATACGGGATTTTCCGCATGGATCTGGCCAAATGGCAAAGCGATGGCTGGAGCTGTGAGTGCCCCGGCCTTGATAAACTGACGACGTTTCATAAGAGCTGTTTTATATGTTAACTATATAATATACAAATTATTGCGTGATCTAGTACATGGTGACTGAGGTATCCGCAGGACTGATGGTGACTTCTTTCCACGGATCGGCAGGCCATTCAATGTCATAGGTTACCCTGGGTACGATTTCCTGCATTTCAGGAGGACTGTGTTCAATGACGCCATTCCAGTAGTCATTCACTCTATTAGGTAAATTCATAAGGTTATCTCTATTTTAATACTACATATTATACAAACCATAAATATAGCACAAACCTCACAGAAGAAATACCCGTTTGAATCAAATAATTGCGATTATGTTACCGTGTGAATCAGATATGTTTCATATGTCAATTCCCACCTCTTTCTACTCCTCTTCTATTCACTGATATTGCTGCAATGTGCAAATGTCTCAAAGGACCCCGACAGGCCGCTGGTGGGGATCTATTTTATGGATGTGCTTGGATCATTTCAGAATACCATGGAAACAAAGGGGGTGGTACTGGGCTGCTTGGAGGTAGATTCGTAATAAGTGATCCTAATTCTGAGACTTTCGCTACTTTCGTAAAATTTATCTTTACATCCGTGAAAAAGATTTACCTGCCTCTTCTACTTATATTTCTCGCCTTACAAATAGAAGGACAGATAATTGCCCCCTCCGATCCAGGGATCACGACCCATACCCTTGTGAGCGGTAATGTGACCCTGGGTATTTCTTCAGCCGGAGGTGGATATATGAATATGCTTGTGCTGCCTGACAAAGGAGACATCATGGACGCTGCCACAGATATGTATGGCAGAGGAGGACAATCAGCCATGCGCGACGGCCTTCGCAGTGGAAAATACAACCCCACCCAGGCAGGATTTAACGAAACATTGGGAACACCTTCTCTGATAGTAGCCACTGGTGATTCATTGGTGATCAATCCCCGAATGTGTGCCCTGTGGCATGGCGATGGTCAGTATGATTATATCCGATGGGAAAATATAGGTGCAGATCCCTACCAGAGTGATAATGGGAGCAGTGACACGGATGGGATCAATGAAGAAGGATTGGAGGGAAAGCAGCTGACCGAGGTGGGAAGCGAATTTGACTACTATGGGGTGTACGAGAATTACATGGGCCGGGATGGGGTGTCTATTCCCTGTTTCAGACACTACTACGAGTACAGGTTCATTCGCGAACCGGGCCATTGTCTGAGTCAGTTCGGACCTGGCACTTCAGTTTATAACCCCAATCAACTGATCAATGATATCTCCACCCTTCACCCCGCGGGTACCCATCAGGCTACAGCATCTGATATATCCAATCTGATCAAGGTTTGGTCCCTTCGCAATGACCGGTCAAAATGGGATCCTCCCTTCAGGCATTTGCTAACTGCTCAGGGAGAATGGGTTATTCAAAGGAGAACAGGCGACCTGATTCAGGGTGAAGTACATGGTGCAGGCTCCACATATCAACCCCTGGTGATTATCAGCGATTCCCTGAACAGGGATCAGGGGCTTGCCCTGGGATTGTACCGTCCGGAAAGTGAAATCAACACATTTGTGATAGCCGGAATTGATGAAGCAACAGGTGCGCAGGTATACAAAGACAACAGAAGCACCAGTGTCAGGATTCTGGAACAGCCCCGGAGGACAGCCTCCATGAGCAAGTATGGATTCCTGCTGAATGGGACGGGGATGCTGAACCGCCAACGAACGGATCCTGGAGTTTATGAGATGCTTCGCAGCGAGTTTTTTATTTTGATAGGAACCCCCAATGAGATTTTTGAATCAGCCAATTTAATAGAAGAGTTTACCCTCCGGCCACAACCTGTCGACCAATGGAACTTCGATACAGATCTGGAAGGATGGACGCTTAGTCGCATCAGGCTTGATCCCTCCAATGCTGCCACTTCGGGTACCCTGGATATTGACTTTATCAGAGTAGTAGAAAAGGTCTCCATGGCTATTGGTACTGCATCGACCCCGCCATTGGCCCGTATTTTCCCTAATCCGGCAAAGGGGTACGTTGTTATAGAGGCATCCACACCCTCACGGTTGGTAGTAACCACCATTAACGGGAAGGTAGTCAGAAGGATTGACAGTGTGAAGGTAAGAGAGACCATCTCCACCAGTGACTGGGCACCTGGAATATATATTGTCAGGATCTCAAATCAGGAAGGGATTGAAACCCTAAAGCTCATGGTTGAGTAACCCTTTTTAATGGGTTTCCAAAATAACCGGTCCCAGTAAGCCTGAGCTCTGCAACGGATCATCGGGATTCAGCACATCCAGTGCCATCCAGCTTTTTCGCTCGTCCTGATCCAGCAGTGCATCCCCTTTCAGACGGTTTAACCAGGTATTGGCCACCTCGATTTCTATGGTATTGCGTCCAACGGTCAGATATTCCGACACATTCAGCCTCCAGGGTGCGGTCCATGCGATTCCTGCCTCTTTACCGTTCACGCGGACTCCGGCAATGGCCTGTACATCACCCAGGTTCATCCATATCTCCTCTCCCATCATAGATTCTTCCAATTCAACACTTGTCTGATAAACAGCTGTGCCTGAAAAATAGCGGATCCGGTCGTCTGTACTCTGGCTCCAGTCCACCAGCTTTTCGAACCGGGTGGAGAAGGTCTCATCAAAGGGATCTGTAAAGTTTACTTCCCACGGACCGGATATCTCCTTCACTTTTTCGAAGCCGGGGAAATTGCCTGCACCTTCAGCCTCCACTTTCTGTTTTGTAAACACCACAAATCCACTTTCCAATGGGCCGAGCCGTATGGGTACCCGTGTCAAGTTTCCCTCGTGCTCATATTCTGGCAATGGACGTACCGATCCGTCGATGGCATCCCACCACTGGGGATGCATCCCGGCGATTCTGAACTGCGCGGTAAAGCTGATCTCCTGTTCACCCTGGTTGGTCAGAAAGTATATATCCATGCCCGGCAGGGTACGGTGGATCCAGAGCAGCGGTAAATCACCATCGGCGGAAAAATCGGGCTTAAGATCCAGGGACCCGAATATTTTTTCCAGGCTGCTGTTCCGGAATACAACACCTTTCCCAACCTCTTTCCGATGCACCATCTCTCCATCCATGTGATCCCACAGAGAAGAGGCCAGGGATTCCACCTGCCGGTCCGACTCAGGATATCCCTTCATCCCGGGTGCCCGCAAAGGGGGACTGCCAAGGATAACACCTCCCTTTTCAACCAGTTGACTGATCTTTTCAAGCAATTCGGGTCGCATGGTTTTGCTTTCAGGCAACACCATCACCCGGTAGCTCATGCCATCGGGAAGTATAAAGCGCCCGCCTTCCACATCCATGCGGTTCATGATCACATCGTAATTGATGTAATCAAATGCATAGCCCTCAGGCAGTTCAGGATTACGCCCTGAATTGGATTTGGGGGCATCCTCCCCGATGAAATAACATACATCGGCTTTGTATAATCCCTGCTGTAGCAGATAGGTGCAGCGCCTCTGATAATCGACCCAGGGTTTTGCCAGGTCCCACCAGGTATTGTGGCGGTTGATTTCGCTTCCAAACCATGCGTTTACACCCGGTTTTTTATCCTTGTAGGGCTGGTGGATAAAGAGGGTAAGCACCGTATGGTTGATTCCTTCGGTATAGGACCAGTCGCCTCTTTTCTTGTAGGATTGGGGCGACCGCTGGAAACCCAGTCCCGAGGTGGTAAAAGACTCGGCTGAGATCACCTTTTTTCCATATATGTGACCGGACGATGAGGCAATCCTGCACTCCCATAGGCCCAGGGGGCCTTCGTTCCAGAACTCCCCGCCGATGCAGTCCGATTGCCCCCCATAGAGCAGCGATTCACTGGGAAAACCCCAGTGTCCGTAGTTCTCGAGCCAGAGCTCCATGCCCGAACCGTGGGCTACCTCCTTAAGTCCTCCCACATAGTTTATCGCTATATCATCGGCCACCAATCTTCGCAGGTCCCACAGAAAACGGTCCGATTGTGAAGCACTACCCAGCACTCTGCCTGATAGTACCGGGAGCCAGGGCACAGGATCATATCCATAAACCTCCTGGAACCTTGTCTCCAGTTGGTCGGTCCAGTTCTGAGAACCCACTTCATAACTGTCGATAATCACATGCTTCAGAGCCGATCGCTCCGATTCACTCAGCCCCTCCTGCAATTTTCCCACATACTGGTCAAAATGATACTGGATGGCATCCGGATTCATTTTATCAATCTCCAGGCCCCTGGCGTGTGGCAAGGCCGGGTGATTCTCCACCCCTGTGGGTGTCATACCGATCCGTTGGATCACCCATCTTCCTTCGGGAACTTCCCACTCCAGTTGTCCATCTGCAGAGAGTTGGTCCGTGAGGTTGATCACCTCAGTTTCCCTTGCAATCAGTTCAGCATTATCCGGTTCAGCCTGGGATTCCCAGATGTATTCAGTTCCACTGTAAACCGGATCCTGGTGTAGCTTGGCCAGCTGTTTCTCCATGTAGTGTTCAAGTCTCACTCCGCTACACAATTCAATCTCTTTTAATCCCCCGGTAACAGATTCGACATACCCGGCAGGCGCAATAAAATAACTGCTTTCTTTCAGCGATATCACAAGCCTGAACCTGTCAGAGGTAACTGCAGGAAGTGAGATGGCCAGCTCGGCATAGGGTACCGGCCCAACGGGGAGGTAATCATTGTGCCGGTCCAGTTCAAAAGTTCTGACAAGCTTGAATCCTCCCTCCATTTCGGCATACAATTCACAATCAGCCAGGATCTGGTGCTCGGCCGGATGGAGTACCAGGCTGCGTGCAGTAAAAGGTTCAGTGGTCACAATCTCTATGGCAATGCTGCCATTGGATGCCCGGAGATCCGGAAAGAGGCCCGCAGTCTCCAGGTTTCCATCTGTGAGACTTTGCGGGTTCTGAATGGCAGGTTTTGTCCACACCCTGTGCTCCTTTTCTGAAAGGAAAACCTCATCTGGCGAAACCGGAATTGCCAGTACGGCCACATCCTGGAATGGGTCTGCCGGGGCAGGAAGGGAGCCATCGAACCTGGCGGGACCTGTTACCTCCGTTTCCGAACTAATCAGGTAACGCATTGCTTTGTCGGGCGTCACCCAGGGACCACCTGACTGGCTCCATCCCGGACTGTTGAATACCCCGATGTCCACACCTGTGCGGTGTCCTTCACGGATGGACCAACGCATCAGTTCCCACCACTCCTCACTCAGCATCCTCACATCTCCGGAAGGGATATCCTCTCCGCCAATATTCCCGATAAAAACCTCTTTGATACCTATCTCCGCCATGGACTCCAGGTCATCCGTGATGCCCTTTTTTGAGACGTTATCATCCATCCAGTACCAGTAGGCCCAGGGTTTAACTGCCTCTGGGACTTTTTCAAATTCAGTTTGAATTTGATCCTGACCGGCAGGTGCAGGAGTCTGGCAACCCGCCATACAAAGCAAAGTGAGTGTGAGAAACAGGCCAGTTATTCGATCCATGATTGGTATATTAATGTTTACTAATTTTTCATTGATTGTTAGAGAAGGCTCACTGAACCTTCGGGTGCATTGACCGTCATTTTCAATTTTGCCGCACCTTCACAGGACATCTCCAGTCGGATCACGTTCTTTTCTGCGGGTAATGGAAAATTGTAATAGGACAATCCCAGGTTGTTAACCGATTTGCACTCCCAGTGCATCTCACCGTCAAACCAGGCACGGGTGGCGCGAGCCGGGTGCATATCCAGTATGGCATGAGGGTCTTTGGCAGCCAATCGCTCTACAGGAATGGATAATAGCATCACTTGGCCAGGTGTTTCAGGGATGGTGCCCTGGATATTGAGAGAACCGTCACTTCCGAATCCAAATTTTCTCCACGCCAGTTTCTCTCCTTCTATTTGGAACTCCTGTTTTGGATCAAAATCCTCTGTAAAAACCATCTCTCGTGACGCGTCTGCCTCTTCCTTTGAGAGTGGTCCAATGACATAGCAGTTATTCACCGGTTGGAACCGTCGCTGCGACCAGCCGGTCTCCTCTATCAAACGCTCAAGTCGCTTCTGCATATCCTCCTTAATTTCGAAGTATTCGGGTTGATGAATCACATTGTGATTCTCTTCCGGATCCTTCTCCAGGTCGTATAACTCCTGTTCCGGAAAATCCTGATAGGTGATCAGTTTATAGTGATCCGAACGGACCGCAAGCTGTGAAGGAAGGACAGGACGATAATCCCAATACTCAAAGAGAAAGTCCTCACGCCACTCGGTTGATTTGCTGTCTGTATTCTCCAGAAGAGGGCGCCAGCTCTTCCCGGTCATCTCAGCGGGAGGTTTCACTCCACACAGGTCAAGCACCGTGGGAGCCACATCAATATTCAGGGCCATTCCCGGGGGGGTGATCCCTGGCTGTATCATATCTGGATAACGGATGATCATGGGAATGCGCATGACCTGTTCATAAGCGTAGTGCTTCTCTGTCATGCCATGCTCACCCAGTGTATATCCCTGGTCGCTGGAGTAAATTACAATCGTTTCATCGGTGATTCCTGCCTTATCAATGGCTTCAAGTATGGTCCCCATCGCATCGTCCAGCGCCTGGGATGAACGGTAGTATGATTTTACATAATTATCCCAGGAGCCGAACATGGGAATTCCTCCCTGAAAGGTCCTGACCTTTATCACATTGGTTTTCATGATGGGAGCCCGGCCACTCTCATCATAATCTTCATCGATACTCCCGGGCTCGGGAATATTCACATCATCCAGGTACTCCTTATACCGTTCGGGATAACTAAAGGGAAGATGTGGTGCCTTCAGTCCCACAAACAGGCAGAAAGGCTGTGACATGGTGGCCATCTCATGAATCTTCTCTGCAGCCATGCCTGCCAGAATATCATCCGAAAATCCCTCATGCTGCTCCACTTTTCCATTCACATGCACGGTGGTATTGAAAAAGCTGCCCAGCCATTCGAATCCGGCCCAGTAATCGTATCCCTCTTTCTGCTTCTGCCCCTCCCCCAGGTGCCATTTTCCAATATGGGCGGAATAATACCCCTCATCATGCAGCAGTGCAGGGAATGGAGTCTCATTCATCCGGAATGTATGGTTGTTCCAGATGATCTGGGGTGCTCCACACTGATGGGCATACTTGCCGGAGAAAAAATCGGCCCTGGAGGGAGAACATACCCCGCTCACGGTAAAGGCATTTTTGAAATTACACCCTTCAGCCGCCAGGCGATCCAGGTGAGGGGTCTTTACATAGGGATTTCCATTGGTACTCAGCATGTCAAAGCGCTGGTCGTCGGCCATGATAAAGATGACATTGGGACGCTTGAGAGAGTTGTCTGGCAGTTTTTCGCTGCAGCCGGTAATAATCAACATGACAGCAACGGGAAGAAAAGAGGTCAGGGTGCTCCTGAAAATTTGGATGGGTGATTTCATAATTATATGTCTAAAATTGAAAAGATTCATTGCTTTAATATGGGCCAATTCCTAACAAACTATTTGGCAAAACATTACCGCAAGTCACCATGCTTTCACACCCTATGAAGCACCTGTATGCAGGAAAGAAAACTTTATATATTAGCTGTTTTTCAAAGCTTCATACATGACTTCAACCGGATGCAAGGCAGCCCTGCCGGTACCATCTTTTATTTGATGACGGCAGGAGGTCCCGGGAGCCGTGATAATGATCTTTTCTTCTGCTTTGCGAACAACCGGGAATAGCACCAGTTCGCCTATTTTCATGGATAAATCGTAATGCTCTTTTTCATATCCGAACGAGCCGGCCATGCCACAGCAACCCGATGGGATCTCTTCCACAGTATAGTTTACCGGCAATGAAAGCATCCGTTTTGTAGGTTCAGTTGAAGCAACTGCTTTTTGCTGACAATGTCCGTGTAACAGTATATGCTTCTCCTCGGAAGTAAAGTCAGATTCTTTGATGTGGCCCTTTTCAATCTCTGCCGAAATAAACTCCTCGAAAAGCAATGCACGCTTTGCCAGTTCATTGGCGGCCGGCTGCAGCTCTTTCTCAACCAGTTCGGGGTACTCATCCCGAAATGCCAGGATTGCCGAGGGCTCGATCCCCACCAGGGGTGTTTCTTCGGTTATGATTGCCATTAAAAGCTCCACGTTTCGCGAAGCAATCTTTTTTGAGGTTTTGACCAGTCCTTTGGAGAGGAAGGTCCGGCCACTCTCTTTGTGTGCCGGAATTTTCACTTCGTAACCCAGTTTGGTCAGCAGCAAAATGGCCTTGATTCCAATGTCACTCTCATTGTAATTGGTAAACTCGTCGTTGAATAGGTAGATCTTGCCTTTAAGTGCGGTTTCCCGCCCCGGAATCCCCTTGTGCACCCAACGGCCCAAGGTGATCCTTGAGAGTTTCGGAACACTTCGTTTTGTTGAAAACCCAATGGATTTCTTGAGCAACGAAGTATTCATTACAAAATTTGAGATGGGGCGGAAAACCATCGCCAGCCTGTTTAGACGTGGCAGGTATGCCACCAATCTTGAACGAAGCGGAATTCCGTGGATATCGTAATAATTTTGCAGAAACTCGGCCTTTAGCTTGGCCATATCCACGTTCGACGGACACTCACTTTTGCATGCCTTGCAGGAGATGCACAGCTCCAGGATATCATATACCTCCCGTTGGTCGAAGGGATTATCCTTTTCGCTGTTGTAGAGAAATTCACGCAGGATATTGGCCCGGCCGCGGGTCGATTTATCCTCATCACGGGTGGCCATGAAAGTAGGACACAGCGTGCCCCCTATGATTTCGCTTTTCAGGCAATCGCCCGAACCATTGCATTTTTCAATACTTCTCAGGTATCCGTTGTTTTTCGAGAAATCAAAATGGGTTGCAATTTCCGGAACCGGTTTTCCAGGGATCACCCGGAGACTTTCGGTGATCGGCGGGGTATCCACGATCTTCCCCGGATTGAAAATGTTATCAGGGTCCCACGACCTTTTCACCTCCCTCACCAGCTGGTAGTTGTGTTCTCCCAGCATAAAGGGAATAAATTTCCCACGCACACGGCCGTCTCCATGCTCACCGCTCATGGAACCATGGTATTTTTTTACCAAGATGGATACTTCGGTCATCAATTGATCGAAAAGTTCCACATCCGCCGGGTCTTTAAAATTAATCAGTGGACGGAAGTGGATCTCTCCCGTGGCAATATGCGCGTAGTAAACACTCTCCAATCCAAGTTTATCCATCACCTTCTTGATGTCGGCCACATAATCGGGCAGATATTCGGGATGGACCGCTGTGTCTTCAATGCCGGGAACACCCTTTCTATCCCCCGGAATGTTGGACAGCAAACCAAGCCCGGCCGTCCGCAGTGCCCAGACCCGCTTAATCTTGTCAGCGCCGGTTACCAGCGGAAAATGGTAACCCAGTCCCGCCTCCCGGAGATCTTTTTCAAGTGCCGCAGAGGTATCGGTCAGTTCCTTTTCTGTATCAAAGGAGAATTCAATCATCAACATGGCGCCCGGGTCGCCCTTCACAAAGAACCTGTTTTTGTTCTGCTCAATGTTTGCTTTGGTGCATTGCATGATCGTATCGTCCATCAGCTCGATGGCAGTCGGGGAGTGTTTTAAAGCCACCAGGTTCCCAAGCAGGGCCTGTTCCAATGTCTCAAAATGAACACAAACCAGCCCTTTGGCCTCGGGCGGAAGCGGTATGACCTTCAACTTGATCCGGTGTGAAAATGCCAGTGTACCTTTGGAGCCGGCCAGAAGCTTGCAGAAGTTAAACGGCTCACCACCTTCTGTAAAAACTTCCGAATTCAGTAAAACATCAATGGCATACCCCATATTTCGCCTGGTGAGTTTCGGATCGGGATATTTGTCCCGGATCTCTTTCTGATTCTCAGCACTGGAAAGGATTTTGTTTAATTTTTTATAAATGGCTTTCTCCAGTTGATTGGGATTGTCCTTTAGTTTCTGCCTGAATTCGCTTTTTGAAAGGGGTTTGAAGTTCGTTTCCGAACCATCGGCAAGGATTGCATCCACCTCCAGGATGTGTTCGCGAACACTTCCATATGCCAGCGAATGGATGCCGCATGAGTTATTCCCCAGCATTCCGCCAATGACACACCGGTTGGCAGTGGAGGTTTCAGGGCCAAACTGTAGTCCGTGTTTGGCCAGAAAAAGGTTCAATTCTGCCAAAACAACCCCCGGTTCAACAATGACATACCGCTCCTCCTTGTTGAACTCCAGGATCTGGTTCATATATTTGGAAATATCAACCACGATCCCGCTTCCCACCACCTGACCGGCCAGGGAGGTTCCTCCTCCCCTGGGAATCACAGATGTTTGATTTGCGGCGGCAAACGCGATGATCAGTTTAATATCCTCTTTCGACTTCGGCTTTGCGACAGCTAGTGGCATCTCCCTGTATTGCGACGCATCGGTGGCGTATAACAGCCGTTGTACCTTATCCACAAAGAGGTCGCCTTCCAGCTGGGATTCAAGTTGACCGAAATTCATTTTGTCAGATCGATTTTACTTATTGGGTTCATACTCCAAATTCATCGGCGGATAACCTCCTTTTGTGATATAAACACCAAAACTTTCGAGGTAATCCTGTTCGGGAAGAAACTCATCATTGGCAAGCTCCAGGGCTCCGGTCAATTTCACCTTTAATTCAGCCTTTAATGCATCATTCCCCTCTTTTTCAACGAGGTTGGTGAATTGGAAAGGATCTTTTTCATTGTCATACAGCAACCAGGGGCCATTTAGATCCTCAACGTAAATATAGCGACTGGTCCGGACTCCCCTGAACTCCTTTTTTACCACATTTTTAGTGGGATTGGTAATAAGAGCAGCATTCTCAAATTCGGCCTTATTCCCAAGCAGAATAGCAGAGAAATCGCTTCCCTCAAATTTTACATTGGTATTGATCCCGCAAAGTCCCAAAAGTGTAGGCAGGATATCGGGTGTCCCAATGGGCATCTCAATGGCGCGGTTCTCTTTGATTGCACCGGGATAATTCAATAAGAATGGCACCATAATGGCCTCATCCCAGGGGTTCGATTTGTACTTCATCCCCTTGCTGCCTACCATATCTCCATGGTCGGAAGTAAATATTAAAATCGTATTCTCTTCTATACCTGAATTTTTGATCTGTTCCATAATCCATCCCATGGACTCATCCAGGGCGGCAATGTGTGCATAATAGCCCTGCAACATCTTCAGCGCCTCCTCTCTATAATCTTCCGGTACATTCTCTCTCAATACGATTTTCTCCTGGTCCGCATACATATCCAGGTACTTCGCGGGTACCTGTTCATACGGGTCATGGGGAGGACCCCAGGACAGCACTGCCAGGAACGGCTTCTCGTCATTGGCATGTTCTGATATGTATGCACACAAATCTTTTGCCTGTGCATGGGCATCATACCCGTTCCACCGTTTCCTGTTTCGATCATTTCCGTCGTAGTACCAGGAATCCATGTATTGATGCGTACACTCCATCACCTTCCAGAGGTCAAATCCCTGTCTGTTGGCCTCCGAAATATAGGCCAATCTATAAGGCCCTCCCACATGCCATTTGCCCCAGTAGGCCGTATTGTAGCCAGCCCCTTTATAGATTTTGGCCATGGACTCACTATCAGGATCAAGTAAAATATCGTTTAACAACAGGCCATGGGTAGTTGAATAATTGCCTGTCAGCAAGCTGGCCCTGTAAGGAGTGCAGGAGGGACATGTGGATACCGCATTATTAAACTGGATACCCTCCTTAGCCAGTTGGTCCAGGTTGGGTGTTCTGGCATTCACATCTCCTGCATAGCCAGTTGCCTGTGCACGCCACTGGTCTGCAAAGACATAGATTACATTTGGCTTCTGCAGTTCTTTGTCACAACTCACCAATCCCACGAATGCTATTAACAATGCCATAAACTGAATCTTCCTCATACTGTCTATTTGATTTGTGAAATATAAATCTCTTTTCAATCCTAAAAATACAAATCCACCAGCGATTTATGCTAAAAATCAATCATCGCTTTCATTGCCACCTCCCTTAG
>SDBV01001009.1_pt1 | contig 41433 bp, 31 predicted proteins | sample 2277081 | NCBI WGS metagenome assembly SDBV01 (sample SAMN10402039, study PRJNA504765) | marine sediment metagenome | isolation source: marine sediment core GS10_PC15, 223 cmbsf | place: Arctic Ocean: Southern Knipovich Ridge | collected 2010
AGCTCGGCTTCTCTGGGTTTGTGTGGCGACATCCTGGCTCCTCCAACCGCTTGTATCCTGCCACAGTGATACCGTGCCTCTCGCACAGCTTTCAAACATCCGGTTTCGCGGTCTGGTGTCCCTAAATGTTCGTCTTTCCAAACCGATAGGACACCCTAATATTGGTCAAGCAAGGTAAACAAACTTGTGAATGGTGTCAAGACGACAAATGAGAGTCAAATTCTCTCACTGCCTGTACCTTTCGGTGAGATCCTCCCTGTCGCGGTAGCTGAGCACGCGAAAGTCGCTTGGCGGCAGCGAGGCATCGATGTGAAGGCGGATAAAAATGCGGTTCTGCAGCATGATACGGTTGAGTCTGCTGAGCAGGTCTCCACCGGTAAGGAACTTGCCAAGCTCGGGGTGTACGGTCAGGCGGATACGTCGCTGCCTGCTGCGCGACGTGAAACGGATGATCCAGCGTTCGAGTTCGGTGACCAAGGTCTCCTTCGAGGCCACCATACCGGTTCCGCCGCATGAAAGACAGGGCTCCTTGAAGGTGAAAAGCAGGGATGGTTTGATACGCTGGCGGGTCATGACCATCAAGCCGAAGGGACCGATGGGCTCGACATCCGTTCTCGCTCGATCGTTGCGCAGTTCCCGCTTAACCTCGTCATACACCTTCTTGCGATTCTTCTCCAACCAGAGATCGATGAAGTCGATGACGATGATTCCCCCGATGTCGCGCAGGCGCAACTGCCGGCAGACTTCACGAGCAGCATAGAGATTGACTTTGAGGCTGTTCTCCTCGTGGTTCTTGCGGCCGATGAATCGCCCGGAATTAACGTCAACGGTCACCATCGCCTCGGTATGCTCGATGACGATATGGCCACCCCCGGAAAGCCAGACCTTCCGCCGAATCCCCTGCTCGATTTCCATCTCGATCTTGAAGTGGTCGAACATGGGGACGTTCTCGCGGTAGAACTCGACCCGCTCAACGAGCATCGGGGAAACGGAGCGAAGATACCCGATTATTTCCCTGTAAAGGGCCCGCGAATCGACGACGACGCGGTCGATGTCCGGTGTGAAGAGGTCGCGGATCACGCTGCTCGCCAGCGAGACCTCCTTGTATACCTGTGCCGGAGCATCGACCTGCTGCGCCCCGCGTTCGATACGGCTCCAAGTGGCCAGCAGACGCTTGATGTCCTCCCCAAGAGCCGCCTCGTCTCTGCCCTCGGCGACGGTGCGCACGATTATCCCGCAACCCTTGGGAACGACCTGTTGTGCAATCCTCTTCAACCGGCGTTTTTCACGGTAATCCTTGATCTTCCGCGAAACCCCGATCGTACGCTCATTCGGCACCAACACGGTAAACCGCCCCGGCAGCGAAACCTGGCTGGTCACTCGCGGCCCCTTGCCGCCGATCGGCTCCTTCGTGATCTGCGCGAGAATCTCCTGGCCCTGACGCAGATTAACCGAGGATCGGGCTTTCCGGCCGTTAACCCCACCCTCCTCCGCCTCGTAAAGGCTGCCGATGTCACTGAAATGGAGAAAGCCATCCTGTTTCCATCCGATATCGACGAACGCCGCCGACATTCCGATGAGCACTTTCCGCACGCGACCCTTGTAGATGTCGCCGACATTTCGCTCACGCTCAGGGCGCTCGACGAACAATTCGGCGAGATGGCCGTCCTCGAGCAGGGCGATCCGGGTCTCAGCTGTCGCGCTGTTGATGACGATCTCCTTTTTCATCCCCTCGTCCTCCGTGACGATCGCGTGATCACACCATCAAGCGCTTCGATCGGCCTGCACCAGAGGCCCTGATGACGAACGTACATCGCCAGGCGAACAGCCCGATCGCCCAAACCCGGGCCGTGAATACCCCAGGCATTGCCCAACTCGTCCAACCTCGCTGTCGAGCCGTTCTCCATGCGAAGTCTGAGCCGCCAGCTTCCATCCGGTTCATGGTTCACTGATTCCACGAATGGCCGCAGATCGACCGTGCGCCGTTTGTCACCGCGTCGCCGCTCAACCACATAGGTCTCGCGATCCAACCATTTTTTCAGCCTCGCCGCAAATTCGCCCGAACCCCCCGCGCGGAATGCATATTCGATCTGTCCGATCTCGGCGGACAGGGCGGCCGGACGACCGGTCATTGTCACCACTTCCAGGGGCTCCATCCCCTCGGGCATGACATCCTTCAGCCCATCGACGAGCTCATCGGCCGCCAACGGACGTGCGAGATCAATGTCGATATACTCGTCCTCCGAGAGGAGACCCACCGGCAGCGGAGGCGCGAAACCGAGGCGTGGATGCGGGTGAAATCCCCGGGTGAATGCAACAGGCAGGTTCGCCCTGCGCAGAAGGCGATCCCACAGGCGAACCATGTCCAGATGACCAGTCCAGCGCATCTCCTCGCCCCGGCGGTAACGCAGACGAGCGGTAACAGCCACATCCACCATGAGTTCCGACCTGATTTTCGCGCCGGGAACTTCGCGACTTCCCGCGTAGGAATTGCAGACATCCTGTTCCGGCGGAATGAAATCCGTCAAGCCGCAGCCGACACATCGGCCGTCGCGGCAGTCAGGAGTGGCTTTCCGCTTTTGCGATTTCTTCCATTCCAGATGGAGGAAACGTTCTTCTATCCCCTTGCTTATATGCGACCACGGGGGAATATCTCCGCCGGGCATACGGGCACGTACAAATTCCCGAGGATCGAGACCCTCTTCGCGGAAAGCCTCATACCATCGACCTGAATCGAACCTGTCGCTCCAGCTCTCGAGTACTCCGCCGCAGCGCCAGACCCTCTCGATGACACGCGAAAGACGACGGTCTCCCCTTGCGAGTGCACTCTCGAAGAGGGCTCTGTCCGGGTCGTGCCCAGTGAAACGTACGGAGGACTTGCCGAATCTTCGCCGCAGATATGACAGTTTCTCGCGCATCTGATCGGTTGACTCCTGCCCGAACCACTGGTACGGCGTATGCGCCTTGGGCGCGAAGGGACTGACACTGACCGTCACCTTCTGTCCGCCCCTTGTCCTCAGGCGCGCGACCCCTTCGGCGAGGTCGAAGATACCGTCGATATCTTTGCGGGTTTCGCCCGGGAGGCCGATCATGAAATACAGCTTGATTCCGGTGTATCCCTCCCTGAACGCGATTTCCACGGCGCGAAGCAGATCGCACTCCCGGGAATTCTTGTTGATCATATCGCGCAATCTCTGGGTGCCCGCCTCCGGCGCGAAGGTAAGGCTGCCCTTTCGTCCCTCGGGCCATTCCCTGGCCATCTCGCGTGTGAACGAATCGGGACGAAGCGACGGAAACGCCAGGCTGACCCCCTTGCCCCTCAGTGCCTCGCGCAGGCCGTCGATCAGTTGCGGCAAAGGGCCGTAGTCGGACGTCGAGAGCGAGAGCAGGCTGATCTCCTCGTAGCCGGTGGAATCTATGTTGGCGACAACCTGGTCGATCACCTCGCGAGCGGGACGCTCGCGAACCGGCCGGTAAACCATACCGGCATGGCAGAACCGGCATCCGCGCGTACAGCCGCGCATCACCTCGACCGACAGCCGATCATGTATGATCTCGACGAGGGGAACCAGCGGTTTCTGCGGATAGAATTCGGGCCTGAGTTCGGTTACCGTTCGGCCGTGGACCACCGGCGCGACATCGGTATCTTCAGGCGCAACGGGCAACGGCCTGCCGTCACCGTCCGTGCGAAGGTTGTACCTGCCGGGAACGTATATACCATCGATTCGTGCGAGACGGTCAAGCTTGGCTGCTCGACTCAACCCCGCTCGCTTCGCCGAGAGCATCGCCCTCGAGATTTCGACGATAACATCCTCGCCGTCGCCGACAACGACGGCATCGAGAAAATCGGCCACCGGTTCCGGGTTGTAGACAACCGGTCCACCGGCGATGACGATCGGGTCATGTTCGCCGCGGTCCTTCGAATAGATGGGTATTCGGCCGAGATCGAGCAGCTCGAGCACGCCGGGCATCGCCATCTCACAGGACAGGTTTACCCCGACAACGTCTACTTCTCCCAGCGGTGTTTTCGATTCAAGAGTATAGAGGGGTATCTTTTCGTGGCGCATCAGGGCCGCGGCATCCTCTTCGGGCAGGTAGACCCGCTCCGCAGACACTTCCGCCAAGGCGTGGTTCACGCGGTGATAAAGCAGACGCAGCCCGAGGTGGCTCATCCCGATCTCATAGAGATCCGGGAAAGCCAGAGCCCAGCGCAACTCCGGCCGCGGCTTACAAATCCGGTTCAGCTCCTGTCCGGAATAGCGGTTCGGTTTACGAACCCGGGGAAAAAACTTCTGCTCGAGTACTGACGAAAAATTCCTTGACATTTGATTGATCGTCAATCGTCCCCGGGTATGTGCAACCCGGCGACGCAGTTAAAATTTATCGACCGACGGACTCTCCGCCGGTATCAGGCCGGTCACGCTCGCCGTCATCTTCCGGGGTTGCAGCGTCCTGCGGCGGTCGCACATGCAGCGACACAAGACGGTTGCCATCGACGCCGGTTACGGTGAATGTCCAGCCTTCATGTTCAAATTTCTGGTCGGGTAAGGGAACCTCCCCCGCCAAAGAGAAGATAAAGCCTCCGAGGGTCTCAAAATCGCCGTCCTGCGGGACAATATCCTCTCCCACGAGCCTGTTGAATTCGGAAACCTCGAGTTTGGCGAGAACGTAATAATCGCCGTTCTCAAGCCTCCGGCTGAGCTCCTCCTCCTGATCGAACTCGTCTTGAATCTCGCCGACGATCTCCTCGATCACGTCTTCGAGGGTAGCCAGTCCCTCGGTGCCGCCATACTCATCGACGACGATCGCAATGTGAACCTTGTGCTCCTGGAATTCCCGCAGGAGCGAACTGATCCGCTTGCTCTCGGGGACGAAGTAAGCCTCGCGTACAAGGTCCTTGATCCTCAAGTCGTTCGTTTCCCTGCCGATCAGATCCTTGGCATAAAGTATGCCCAAAATATGATCGATGTCTTGGCTATAAACCGGAATTCTCGAATGACCCTTCTCGTGGATCAACCCCGCCGCCTCCTCGATAGTGGCCTGCTCGCTGATCGACACGACATCGATTCTCGGAACCATCACCTCCCTGACCTCGGTCTCGCCGAACTCGAAGATGGAGTGGATCATCTCACGCTCCTCTTCCTCAAGCACCCCATGCTCCTCGCCGACCTCGGCGAGCGTGCGCAGCTCCTCCTCGCTGAAAAGCACCCGCTTCGCCTCCACTCCGATAGCCCTCGCGAGAGCTTCGGCGAAAACCACCATCAGCCTGGTCAGGGGCCAGAAGATGAAAGTAGCAAGTTTCACCGGCGCTGAAAGCGCAGTTGCCCAGCGCTCATTATGCTTGAAAGCAAAGACCTTCGGCGTAATCTCCACGAAGACAATGAGGATGAATGTGACCGCGACGATATCCAGGATAAGCGCGATTGTGGTATTGAAACCCGCGGCAACCGAAAGCTCATGCACCGTTACCGCCGCCAAGCTTGCAGCGGCGATGTTTACAAGAGTGTTGCCGATCAGTATTGCGACGAGGAGATCACGCGGACGGTCGAGCAGGCGAATAACCCTTGAGGCGAGAGAATCCTTCCTGACACGAAGTGATCTAAGTTGAGATTTGCCAAGCGAGAAAAACGCAGTCTCGCTACCGGAAAAAAACACCGACAAGATAAGCAGGCCGATAAAGAAAAAGGCCCGCGTCGATAATTGTGATGAATCCACCTACTTTGTTCCCTCGTTTACGAGAGCTCTATCGAGGGACCAGGGAAATTCGCCCTTTTCGACGGCCGCTCGTGCAAGTCCCTCGTCCTCGCGTTCCCTCATCCGGTCCGCCTCGCGGCGACCGGCATCACTCCAGCCGGCAAGGTGCAGCAGGCCGTGAAGTGAAAGCCGTGCAATTCCCTCGCTGAGGGCGACCCCGTACTGTTTCGCCTGAGCCTCGGCGCGGTCCAGACTGACATATACTTCGCCGCCGGGAAAGTCATCGGCATCGGTCTCAATATCACCGGGAAACGCATTTTCCACCAAATCGCGGGAATCTCCAAAATCGAACGCGATCACATCGGTCGGACCTCGATGTTCCAGAAACTCCTCGTTCAGCCTGGTCGTCTCACCGTCATCGACGAATACCAGGCTGATCTCGCCCGAGTACCCCTCATGCCGCTGTTCGGAGATCAGCCATTGGACCAACGCCTCCCCGCCATTCAGGCGCCAACCCTCGGCGGCAAGGGTAATTTTCATGACGAGGCCGATTTAAGCGAAGCCTGTGCTTGTTCCATTTCTTCCCGGGAGGGGTAACGTATCCGATGATGATGTATCCCCTGGAGAATCGGAACGAACGCGTCAATGATCCTGCTCAGGTCGGAGAAGGTCAAAGGACAATAATCCAGCTCCTCGTCCCTGTACTTGTTGATCACCACATCGCGCACGATCTCGCTGATTTCCTCAGGCGTCGGTTCCTCAAGACTCCTTGTCGCCGCCTCGGCCGAATCGGCGAGCATCAGGATCCCCGTCTCCCTCGAGCGCGGCTTGGGTCCGGGATAGCGGAACTCCGACTCGCTTACCGCTCCCTCCGGCCTCTGCTTCAAAGCCTTGTCATAGAAATATACCATCAACCCGGTGCCATGGTGCTCGCGGATGAATTCCTTGATCACTTCCGGCAGCCGGTATTCCTTCGCAAGGTCGAGCCCGTCGATGACATGCGCGGCCAGAACCCTCACCGACTCCTCGGGCTCAAGCGTGTCATGGATATTGCGTGAACCAGACTGGTTCTCCACGAAGTAGTTGCGCCGCTTCATCTTGCCGATGTCATGGTAGTATGCCCCCGCCCGGATCAGCAACGGGTTGGCCTGAATCGACTCAGCCGCCGCTTCGGCCAGGTTGCCGACGAGTATGCTGTGGTGATAGGTGCCCGGCGCCTCGAGCGAGAGCCGCTTGAGTAGCGGGCGGTTCAGATCGGCCAGTTCGAGAAGGGTCAGGTCGGTGGTCGTCCCGAAGACGAACTCGATAAGAATCAACAACCCAAGCGTCAGCAGCGGGGTCGCCAAAGAGTTGATCCCCGCGAAGAGCAGCTCCCTGAACATGGTGACGTCGATCTGGTAGGTCAGCTGCCGCTGAACCAAGATGACCAGCAGCATGCCGGCGAAAATGGAGAGCGAGGCCCGCATGATCTGCACCCGTGTCCTCACCCGCAGAACGGAATAGACCGAGAACGAGGCGGGTATGAACACGGTCAGCGTGGCAAAGAAATTGCTGCCGGTGAGGGCGCCAACGAGCAGGGAAAGCCCCACGGTGAAATACAACGCGACCTGGGCATTGAAAGTTATGGTGAAAATCATCGCCGTCAGCGCCGCCGGGTAGAGATACAAGCTTATGTTGTACGGCCGGATAACGAGACCGTAAAAACCGATCATCACTGCAGCGAAAACCGCGAGCATCAGGAGATTTCTCGGCTTGATATAAATCTCCCGGTGAAAACGCGCAAGTATCTGTCCAATAACGAAGAAGATCATGCCCGCGAGCAGAAATCGGCCTATCCAGGGCAGTACCCGGTTCAGGGCTCCAGTCTGCGCGGCGAGTTCGGCGCGCTTGACCTCCATCGAGCGGATCAGTTCAAGGTGGCGTTGTGTTATACGCTCGTTGGAATCGATGACCCGTTCATTCTTGAGCACGATACCCTTGACAATCGCGACCTTGGCCATTGCAGTTTCACGCCGTGCCGCGGTCTCCTCGGAATCAAAGAGGATGTTCGGGACAATGAACGGCACAAGCAGCTCGTACCCGATTTTCATCGCGGTGTCGGATACCGCATCGCTCGGAGGTGTGGAAATCTCGCCGAGACGGTCCAGTGTCTCCGAACGTGCCTGCGCGACGTCAAACACCGATGCGATCGGTACTGTCCGTTCCTCACCTTCTGAAAGGATGCGAATAGTCTCGCGCGCGCTGACAATCTCCTCATTAGGACGGTCAAGTACTCCCCTGCCGAATATGTCCTTGAGCACCGGTTCCAGTATTTCCGGTTGAAACGGCGATTGACCACGCCGCCGGAAAGTGCGGAGCAGGTAGTTCCAGGAATCGGCGGTCAGATTAACACCGTATGTCTCCCGCAATTGCTGACGGAGCATCTGACGCGCGCTGTCGAGAACCGAGGAGCGGTTCCTGAATCGCTTGGTGAGCGTCGCATCCTGGCTTTTCGCCTCCTCGAGGAAACCGCGAAGCTGCAACGGTTGGAGCTGGCCGATGCTGTCATCCCGGATAAACACCGGCTCGACCGCGCTTATCGCCGTCTGACGCTCCAACTCCAGCTCCTCGTCGCTCTTGAGTATCTCGAAGGTAAACGGTGCAATCACTTCATCGCGGCTGATCGATCCGAGAGTGTAGTCAGCATAACGGAATGTTCCCTGATAAGGGAACAGAAACATGGTGCCCGTGGTGAGGACAAGCCACAGCGCTAATGGACCTGCCGGATAGAATCGAGGCAGGTCGCGCCGGTTCTTTGCCTTGTCTTTAAGCTTTTTCTTCGCCATTGTGCTTCTTAACCTGCGCCTCTTTCCTGTTCTCGTAAGCCTGTATGATTTCACGAACCAACGGATGGCGGACAACATCCGAGTGGTCCAGCGTCACAAACCGTATCCCCCGAATTCCCTTGAGGATAACCAGAGCATGCGCAAGACCGCTTTCCGATTTTTCCAATAGATCGATTTGCGACAGGTCACCCGTGACAATCGATTTCGAACGGGCGCCAAGACGAGTGAGAAACATTTTAAGCTGCCCGGAGGTCGTGTTCTGGGCCTCGTCGAGAATGACAAACGCATTATCCAGCGTCCGGCCGCGCATGTAGGCCAAAGGAGCCACCTCGACCCGTCCCTGATCGAGGAACCTGCGCAGTTTCTCCGGCGTTATCATCTCTATCAATGCATCATAAAGCGGCCGGAAATAAGGCTCGACCTTGTCCTCGAGATCGCCGGGCAGAAAACCGAGGTGCTCGCCCGCTTCGACGACCGGGCGGACGAGAATTATCCGATCCACCTCATCGGCCATCAGTGCACGGACTGCAAGCGCGACCGCGATGTAGGTTTTGCCCGTGCCGGCCGGTCCCTCCGCAAACACCAGTTCAGATTCGAACGTCGAACGGACATATTCTTCCTGATTCGCGCTTCGAGTCCGAATGACGAGACCCGGGCGTTCATACACGACCTTGCCGTCGCCGGAGCCCCGATCACCCTCCTGAACAGGTCCGAAACCAGCCAGTGTGAGGGTCGCATTAAGCCCGCCGAGGTCTATCTGCCCTTCGTGAGCCATACCCTCCAAGTCTTTGAAAATCTGACGGATAGGCCCTTCCTCTTCCGGCGGCCCCTCGACAATGACCTCATCGCCCCGTACGACAATACGCGATCTTACCGACTGTTCCAATCGCCGGAGGATCATGTCGCCCGGGCCGAGAAGCCCGGGAAGAAGATCCGGTTTTACTTGAATTGCGAATTTCGCCGTCAAATGCGACTCTAAAAATAAAAGCGGTCCTCAACTCCCTCGCTGAGCGAGTAAAGGAACCGCATATCGTTCAAACTGCATCAATATCATGCCGGCTGTCCATCCCGGACAATATTCGCCAACAGGTTGCGCACGACGCTTTACCGGCCCGGTAGAGTCAGGATCGTCTCCGGATAAACCAGGTTCGGATTGCTGATCACCTGCCGGTTCTCTTCGTAGAGCCTGCGCCATTGGAAAGGATCGTTATATAACGCTTCGGCGATGCCATAGAGGAAATCGCCCGGCTTTACCAGGTACTGCGTGTTCCAGTCGATGTCGAGCGGAATGGTGAAGCGCTGTTCCGGGTAAATCAAGTCCGGGTCGCGAATCTGATCGCGATTCACGGAGAATATCCGCATCCACTTCATCGGATCGCTGTAATGCTCACGCATTGCAGCGATTTTCCAAAGATAATCGCCGCGCCTGACGGTGTAAGTCTTGTCCTTGGGCACCGGCAAACGCGCTCTTAAAGCCTCAAGTTGCGAATACAGATGGTCGATTATCCGTGCGTACTGAGAAAACCTCGCGAGTGTATGCTGCGCTAGTTCGTCGAGGCGCGATTCGAGCTGGTCGATTTCGGAACGGTTCCTGTAGAGCTCATCGGCGTTCATTTCACCGAGTTCCGCGATTCGAGCGCCTATCGCATCCAACTCGTCAGCGAAAGCCTGAAACTCCTCGGCAGTTACCCCCAGGAGATCATATATACTCTGCCAGGCCTGCGCGATCTTCTCGTCGAGCGCAGCGATTTCCAATCGCAAAGCGCCGATCTCCTGCTCCAGTATCTCAATCTCCTTGAGGGCGTCCTGCTCTCGATGCTGCCAACGCGCCAATTCAGCCTGATACTTCCCGTAAGACATTTTCTGCTGAGCCGCCGCCTGTTGAGCGGTCCCGCCAATGAAACAAGCGACAATAATCGCGAGGATAGGAAGATAATTGCGTCTCATTCCGAGCCTCCCTCTTCCGGCGCTATCTCCCCGGTGGATTCCTGCTCCTGCAGCATCTCCGGGTTAATTATCTCTTCAGGCTGCTGCTCAACGGCTTCCTCGGCGCTCTCGGCCTCCGCGGAACCGGGCTCGGCTAATGTTCCCTCCGCTTCAGGAGCCGGCTCGCCGGCTTCCTCAACAGGCTCCTCCTCCGGCGGAAGTCCGAGCTCTTCCCTGATTTGCGCTTTTTCCGCAAGAACTTCCTGCAACTCCAATTCCTTCTCCGCCTTGATCTGCTCGAGTTCAGCCTTTTCCCGCTTCAATTGCTCGACCTTCTCTTCGGCGGACAACGCAGCCTGTTTCTGCTTCTCAAGGTTCTTCAAGTCCTCTTCAGTCGCGAGCTTGGCACAACCTGCACCAAGCATGAACAGAAAGACGACTCCGATAACCAATGCAACACACCTGATTCCACCTCGGCTCATACCATTCCTCACCAGTTGGGTTTGGTTGGAATACCTTGCTTTGACTGGCGGTCGCCTTAAATTCAAACAGCGACCTCCTTATTTTTCAACCTCATAAAGTTACGAGATGGCCTATGAGAAGTCAAGGCCGTCCCGTATCGGACCCTAATCCCATCTGTCGTAAATTCATCAATCCAAGCTGCTATTTTTGTTTGATTCCCAGCTCATCCAATTGGCGTTTATCCACTCTCCCGGGAGCTCCTTCGAAAAGCGCAACGGCAGCGGTGGTCTTTGGAAAAGCGATCACATCGCGTATCGAACTCTCACCGACTATAAGCATCACCAACCGGTCAAACCCGAAAGCGATGCCCCCATGCGGCGGAGTTCCATACTGCAACGCCTCGAGCAGAAAACTGAAACGCTCGGCGGCGGTCTCCTTCGGGATGCCGATGATCTCGAACAGCCGCTCCTGAACATCGCGCTTGTGAATACGGATGCTGCCTCCCGCTATTTCCACACCGTTCCAGACGAGGTCATAGGCCTGGCTGCTGATCCTGCCGGGATCTTCATCAACCCAACGCTCCCATGAATCGTAGTTCGGCGCTGTGAACGGATGGTGCATAGGATCCCAGCGGTTCTCATCATCGTTCCATTCAAACAGAGGAAAATCGGTAATCCAGAGCAGATGATTGCCGCCCTCGGGAATCCAGTCATACTCCTGTGCGAGCTCGAGTCGCAGCATGCCCACCACCTCGTGCAGTCGCGGCTTCATTCCCACGGCCACAAACGCCAGATCGGATCGAGCGGAGAGACCAAGGGAAGCAAAACTCGCTGTCAGTTCCTTCTCGGGAATGAATTTGCCAAGCGGCCCGAGCCACCTGCCCTCCTTGTCAGTACGCATCGTAAGCAAACCTCCGAGACCGCGCTGCTTGACAAAATCCTCCCACCCGGAGATCTGCCTGCGCGAAGCCTCGCCCCCGCCAGGTACCGGTAGAGCAATCACCTCGCCGCCCTTCTCCACAGCGCCGTCGATCACACCGAATCCGTGACTCGAGAAACTGTCGGTCAAATTGACAAGCTCATTTCCGAAGCGCATGTCCGGCTTGTCGGTTCCGAAACGCTCCATCGCTTCATCGTAACTCATCCTCGGGATCTCGTCCGGAAATGGAAACTTCATCACGTTCTCGAAGAGAGCCCTCATCAGCCCTTCGTTAACCGCGAATATGTCGTCCTGATGCGCGAACGCCATCTCGACATCTATCTGGGTAAACTCCGGCTGGCGGTCCGCGCGCTGGTCCTCGTCCCGGAAACAGCGGACTATCTGGAAATAACGGTCATAGCCCGCGATCATCAGTATCTGCTTGTAGGTCTGAGGGGACTGGGGCAGGGCATACCACTTGCCTGGATGCATCCTGCTCGGAACGATGAAGTCCCGCGCACCCTCGGGTGTACTCCGGGTGAGAAATGGTGTCTCGATTTCCAGAAAACCCTTATCCGAAAAATAACGCCTGACCTCTTGTAATACTTGGTGCCGAGTCGTGAGATTACAACGCATGCGCTCTCTCCGCAGATCGAGGTAGCGATGCCTCAGCCTGTGTTCCTCCGACGGCTCGAACTCATCTTCCGGCTGCAGCGGCGGGGTCTCACACGCCGCCAACACCGTTATTTCGCGTCCAGCAACCTCGATCTCGCCGGTCGACATCTCATGGTTGACCATGTCATCCGGCCGTCTGCGGACCACTCCCGCAATTTGCACTACCCATTCGGAACGCAACGCCTTCGCGCTGGAGGCAAGTTCCACATTCTCCGCGGGATCGAACACCGCCTGAGTCCGGCCATAACGATCGCGCAAATCGACAAAGACAAGACCGCCAAGGTCGCGCACGCGCGCAACCCATCCGGCCAAAGTTACTTCCTTACCATCGTCACCCGAACGAAGTTCGCCGCAAGTATGGCTTCGATACACGATTCAATCTCCCGGTGAAAAAATGGACCCGTGGCCCCCCAGCGAGGCGTGCAGATGTGCATTCATTATACGGAAATTGGGTCCTAATGGCGCGAAAACTTATAAAAAAAGGTCAATTTTCAGGTGAAAATCAAGGGGAATTCGGTAGTAACATCATCCTCCACGGGGTCATAACGCCATCGTGAGGCCCATTGGATTGCGCAGAGTTCAAGCCTTTTGCCCAACTAGCAGACTCGACTCGCTGCGAAGTTGCTATATTAGGTCTTATCTTGAATGGGAAACAAAACGCCACGGTTGGAGCGGATCACGAGGAGGAAAGATGGGGAGCGCGGTTCACCTGATACCGGGAATAGAAATCGGCGGCGATAAGCCGCCGGTGCTGATCGCGGGACCTTGTTTGCTGGAATCGGAGGACCTCGCCCTGCGTATCGGGGAGAAGGTTCTCGAAATCTGCCGCAGAAACAGGATTCAATATGTCTTCAAATCCTCTTTCGACAAGGCGAATCGTACCTCTGGAAACTCACAACGTGGACCCGGAATTGAGCAGGGACTGGATATGCTCTCCAAGGTGCACGAGGAGCTCGGCGTACCGATTCTCACCGACTTCCACGAACCCCCGCAGGCCGCTTTAGCCGCTGAAGTGGCCGACATTCTGCAGGTTCCCGCCTTCCTCTGCCGTCAAACCGACATGCTCATCGCCGCCGGCAGGACGGGAAAGGCGGTGAACATCAAGAAAGGCCAGTTCATGGCGCCGGAGGACATGAAATACGCTGTCGATAAGGTTCTCCAGGGAGGTGAAGTGCCGGTGACTTTGACCGAGCGCGGCTCCTCTTTCGGGTATCGTAACCTGGTGGTCGACCTGCGCTCTCTGGCGGCGATGCGTGAGTTCGCGCCGGTCATTTTCGACGGAACACATTCGGTGCAATCGCCCGGCGGCGCCAGAGGGAAAACCGGCGGGAAACGTGAATGGGTGCCATTGCTGGTTCGCGGAGCGGTCGCAGCGGGTGTGGACGGTATATTCCTCGAGGTGCACACCGATCCGGATTCCAGCCCATCCGACGCGACGAACATGATCACGCCCGAAACACTCGAAGAGCACCTGCCATTGTGGCTCGAACTGCATCGGGCTGTCCGGGAGGCCGGCATCAGCTCATGAAACCAGGTGGACGGACCGCGATTGTCACCGGAGCTCTCGGAGGCCTCGGCAGCAACTGCACGCTCGAACTTGTCAAGCGTGGCTGGCGAGTGATGGGAATCGACAATTTCGATCCCGGCGCAGCCTCTCCGGCCGACCAGCACCAGGTTCTGAACCTGCTCGAGGGCGAAGAAGGCTTCAGATTCATCGGCCTGGACATTCGTTTGACGGACCGCGTCGCGGAAATATCAGTCGAAACCGCCCCAGATGTCATCCTGCATTGCGCGATCCCCAACCTGTTCCGCAGACCCCTCCCCGGCGAGGCGTTGATCCAGGAGATCATTGTCGAGGCCGGCTGCGCGCTGGCGGAAGCCTGTCTCGAAGCCGGCGCCGCGCGGATCATCGTCCCCCGGCATGAACCGTTCAAGCAGTCCGATCCGCGGGCCCAGGATAAATCCTGGAATACATTGCTCTCCGCGGAAGAATCACTCAGGGCGCGGTTGAGCGGGATCGACCAGGTGAGTTTCGTCACGATGCCGACGCTCTGGGGTCGTGGACAGTCGCCGAGAACATATCCCCTGAGCGCTTTGCGCAAGCTGATCAGCAGGGTCCCGGTAAAAATCCCCCCGGCGGATACGGTCGTAGCGATCCTCGTCGAGGATTCAGCAACCATGCTCATCGAGATGATGGACAGGCCCTCCGGCGGCGGGGAAATCACCGCGGCACAAGGACAGGTTTCGGTTTCGGCACTCGACAGCCGGTCGTTGCTGGATGCGCTCATCACCGAAACCGGGATCGAACCGGTCGCTGTCGAGGAGCTCAAGCTCCCCTGGGGACCTCCCGCCTTCGATACGAAGCCGATAGGCCCGCACGAGCTGTCGCGAGAGGTGGAAAAACTTGTCTCCCATGTACGGGAACTGCCGCAGATGCCGCCTTTAGACTGGCCGGATCGACGGGGTAAAGGCGGGAAAAAGAGAGGATGAGTTCCAATGCTCTTCCCGCAGGCATGAGAAACAGCACCGGTTGCGACGCTACAGGTGTGACAGGTTAATCCCGAGAATAAACCCGGCCATTCCGCCTTGCGGCGGACTCTGCGGGCAAGCTGGCCGGGCCACACGGATGAAACCCGACTCTAAAGAGTCGGGCCACCCAGAGAGATGCTCGCCGCAAGGAAGAATAAACCCGGCGAGCACGCTCGCCGGGCCACCCGACGACGGGGTAAACGCGGGAAAAAGAGGGGATGAGTTCCAATGCTCTGCCCGCAGGCATGAGAAACAGCACAGGTTGCGACGCTACTCGTGTGACAGGTGAAACCCCGACGGCATGAAACCCGACTTGCAAGTCAAGTCGGGCCACCCAGAGAGATGCTCGCCGCTAAGGAGGAATACGCCTTGCGGCGACTCTGCGGGCAAGCGTCGAGGCCCCTCTCTTTAGAAGGGAGGGGCAAGTCCCGACCTCAGCGTCGGGACAGGGGTGGGTTGGTTCCCCGCCCCGCTTTTAACCCCGCCTGTGGCGGGATAAATACCGCTTCCTGCGGGGCGGGCACGCGGGCGGTGTAGATGCCGGTAGGACTCTCCCGACATTTGGTTCTGAAGTTATAAATCGTTTGAGGTCTAGCGGACACTGGCGCAACAGCTGCGAGTGCACTCCCCACAAGCATTTGGCTGATCGAATGGACCGAGACGGTGCGTGCCTCACAAACCAAGTATCTTCCTTATCATCGCAGGGCTCGTCAGCTTCATGCGCTTGTTAGGCTGCCCGTTACTGCCGTGTTACGGCATCTAGGAACTCAAGCACTATTCGGTTGAATTCAGCAGGATCCTCGATGTTGAGAGCATGTCCAACGCCAGCCATGGTAATGAACGTCGAATTGGGGATGTACTGATGCTGGATTGCCGCAACCTCGTGGTAGTATTGCGTATTGAGCAGCCCCAGTACGATCAAGGTAGGCAGCCTGATATCCGCCAGCCGCTCACGAGGATACAAATCAATGCCGACGGACGGATTGTCGTTCTGCCAGTGCCAGCCTGAGTAGTCCTCAACCATCTGCCGCACCTTTGCTGACGCGTGTGCGTTGTCCATTGCTGGCGCAAACGGTGATCCTTGTAGCCAAATCTGTCGTGCCGCCGCGACACCCTCCTCTCTCCCCGCTCGCCAAGTGCTCCCGATCCAGGCAGACAGTTCTTCGAGCGCTGGCGGGTCGTTCAGATCCACGGCGGCCTCCGGAAGCAGCAGTGAAAGCGTCCGCTCCGGATAGCGCAGTGCGAAGTCGATGGCGATTCTCCCGCCAAACGAATGGCCGAGAAGGTGGACTCGCTCTAGATCGAGATGATCCAAAAGCGCTACAAGATCGTCAGTATGCGAGTAAGCCGCTCCAACCTGTGGGACATCTGACCTGCCAAAGCCTCTGAGATCGTAGCGCAGCACCCGGAAATGCTGGGAGAAGGCTGGGACTTGGTCGTCCCAGCAACGAGTGTCGAAACTCCAGCCGTGTATAAGTACCAATGGTTCGCCCCGCCCTGCCAGCTCGTAGTAGAGCCTGGTGCCGTTCACTTCAGCGTAACCTGTTTGCGGCTTAGTGGTATCTCCTTGGCAAACTCCAAGGACCAGGACACCAGTCAGCAACAGTACCTTCGGCTCGAACATGGTCGAAGTCCTCACTTTGAAGTGCAGTGAGTGCGGGCCGTCTAACAGCCAGCGCTTAACCGCAGTGGTCACTCGGCAAGATCATTATTCATGCCTCAGCTGAAGCCTTCCGTTGTTGAAGCGCTTGTTAGGAAAAAGAAAAGTGCTATTTGTTTTCATAAAGTCTTCTAAATGCCCTGGAGTGAGCTAAGCCGATACCCGTTAAATGTTTTTCTCCATTTAATGTCTCGCTGATAAATTTGATCTTCAGATTTCGTTTTTCTTCAAGAAAAGTTTTTAAGCGTTCCCAAGATGCTCTCAATCCTTTTCCTTCAAGTTCTCCAACAGAAAGGTATACATTAATTGGTTTATCAACGTTCTCATATTCTGCTGGATCATAAAAATTGAAAACAGCTTCATCATCCCACCACAAGGCTGGACTACCAATAAAAACTTTTTGAAATGTTTCGGGAGACTGAAAAAGAGCATAGGTTGTAAAAAGACCGCCTAGAGAATAACCCAAGATTCCTCTATCATTCGGATCAGCTCGATATTCTGATTCTATGAATGGAAGTAATTCCTCTCTGAGGAAACGAAGAAATTTTTCACCACTACCAGAGACAGGAACGAAGTCAGCAAATCCTTGACCGTGTTTTTCGATTATTTCCTGGTACGACAAATATGTTGGAGTGAAATCCCTGGAACGAGTATATAAATAATCTTCTAAACCATCGTAAAAAGATTTGCCCTCAAACCGATAATTTATACCTACTAAAATCAGTTGAGGAACAGTCTCGAAAAAGGCTAATTGCTGATAGGTTTGCAATTGTAAACCAAATATTTCGTAAGCATCTAGCATGTAAACTACTGGATATGTTCTTGTTGTGTCTTCATAACCCTGTGGCAGTGCAATGCATAACTCATATTCCATTCCTTTAACTATTTCGGATGTTATTGTTCGAACATGAGCGCTATTTATAGTTACTGGCTCGTACTCTTGCGAATAAACAGTAAAATGAAAAAGGAAAATAATGAGTGGGAAAACTGTTAATTTTATACTCATTCCATCCTCCTCAAATTTTAATGATAGAGGCTTTTGCCTAACTTGTTATTAATCCTCATACCCTCCTTTCAGTCGATATCTACATTTTGTACTAACACATATCAAATCAACCACTTGCGCAGCGTTTTCATAGGAAATCCAGCCAGCCAGCATGAAACCCGACTCTAAAGAGTCGGGCCATACGGCACATTTTCATGATGAAACCCGATCCCGAAGTGTCGGGATCGGGCCACCCCTTCCGCTTACGCCTCTTGCCGCTCGCAAACGGTCGGCAGCTTTAATTGCAGGAATATCACATCCTGGACGTGATCGCGATACTAACGGCCGGAATGTCAAATCATCGTCAAGGAATCAATTCTCCGCCTTGACCTTCTCCGGCTCGACGTCAATCTGCTCCGAGTCGAGATACTGTCGTGCATACTCGTACACAAGTCCGGAATTGACAAACAGGTCGACCACGTCGCTGTCGACATGGTTGTCCTTGACCATGAAGCCAAGAATTTTAATCGCCTGGGACAAAGGCATCGGATCCTTGTAGGGACGATCCCTCGCCGAGAGGGCCTCAAAGATGTCCGCGACCGCCATAATGCGCGACTGCAAGCTGATCTGGTCGTCCTTCAAGCCGCTCGGATACCCGCTTCCATCGAGCTTCTCATGGTGCCCGCCCGCGATCTCCGGAATACGCGCGAGTTTCTTCGGCCAGGGAAGCTGCTCGAGTATCTTGATTGTCATCGGCGCATGATTATTGATGATCTCCCGTTCCTCATCGGTAAGAGTACCCTTTCGAATCGCGAGGTTATAGACTTCGTCCTCCATGAGGAAGGGGTGTTGTTCGCCCTTCACGCTGAAGGCGCCTTTCGCGATCTTTTCCAGATGCTCAATCTTTTCATCGGCCATGAACTCTCCGCCGGTGTTCGCTTTCGTAATGAACTCCAGTTCCTTGTCAAGCCGGTCAAGATCAGCGGCGCACCTCTTGTCGATCTCCTCGATTTTCTCCGTATCGGCCCCTTCCGACGCCAGCGCGACCTTCTCGCGCTCCGCTTCGAGCAACCGTAACAACGTTATCGCCTGCCAGCGGGTCTTGACCAGATCGATGCGGTCGAAGATTGTCTCGAGCTTGTTGGACTTGTCAACAACATATTCCGGTGTGGTAATCTTACCGGTATCATGCATCCAGGCCGCGATCCTCAACTCCTCGAGTTCATCCTCGTTGAACTCGAAATCGGCATAAGTGCCCTCCTTGACCTCGTTGACCTTCTCCGCGATCATCATCGTCAACTCGGCAACACGTGAGATATGGCCGCCGGTGTATTTCGACTTTTCATCAATCGCGGTCGCAATCGCCCTGATGAACGAATCGAACAGGTTTTTCAGGTCCCTGATAAGCCTTTGCTGCGTGAGTACCATCGCCGCCTGGCTGGCGAGCGCCATGGTCATCTCAACCACGCTGGCGCTGAACGGGATCGTTTTGCCGGTCGCCTTGTCTTTTGCGTTGATCAACTGCAGGACTCCGATGATCACGTCCTCGTGGTCGCGCATCGGGGCGACAAGCATTGACATGCTGCGATAACCGAGCGATTTGTCGAACTTCTTCGTGCCCTCGAAATTGAACCCCTCCGCCTCATAGACATCGGGGATGTTCACGATCTTCCCCTCAATGGCGACATGTGCCGAAACATTGGCACGATTCGGGTTCCCCTGTTCATCGTAGAGGGGAACATTCGGCAGGGTGACGGGTTTGCCCGACGTGCCGCCCATGTAGCTCTTCAGGGTTTCATTGTGCAATACGTGAAATACGAGCTCCCGCCCATCCTCGCTGAACAGGTAGAGCGTCCCGCCATCGGCTCCGGTGAACTTACGCGCCTGCGAGAGGATCATTTCGAGCACACGGGAGGTGTCGCGTTCAGCGGAAAGCGCACAACCAATCGCCGCCAGCTCGTTGAGATGTCGAGCCTGCTCTTCCGTGAACTCCTTGAGGTCGCTGGTAACGCGTACCAGGAGTTCGTTGATCCTGGGATCCTTGCTGAATTGATTCATCGTCTTATCGGAATTATCAACCATGCTTCGACCTCATCGATGCCGGGGATGTCAATAAATTCGCCTCCAAACCATGCCGCAGACACCCCGCAGGCGGGATTAATGCAACAAGATTCCACCGTCGTGACGAATAATCTGTCAATATAGGCCGCGAGTCCGGTGGGTCAAAGTTTCTCCAGTGGACGAGATCACATGATTCGAGCTGTTATGCTTGTCGCAATGGGATTAGATTCAAGGCTGTTTTGCGCAGGTGTAGCGGAGCTACAGCAAGCGAAACCAACGAAGAATCCGGCTCCATTGCGTCAAGCCCTTCGGGAGCGCGCCATACAGCCCACTGCGGCGTTGTGAGTCCTTTCGTAACCGCCTCCCGCTTCGCCCGGCATCTTCGCGTTTCGCCGGAACCGCGAGTGAGGCTCCGGTCGGAGAAGATCGTTGCTTCCAGCCTTGGAGCTCCATAGCTTTTCCGCATGCAGAGTTCATCTGAAAAAGCGATCGAGGTCAGGCAACTACTGACCCACTTTCACCCGGATCTCGACGCGACGTTCGCGATTTACCTGTTGCGCAAGCATGGCGACAGGCTGCTTCCGGGAGCAAGCAGCGCCGAGATCGCCTTTGCTTCAGCAAATTGTCTCCCCGACGGTAAAAGCTCGGAGCAGCTCGAGTCCGAAGGCGTAATCGCCGTCGATATCGGAGGCGGCCGTTTCGACAACCACCCAATCGAGGGCAAGAGCAACAGCGAGAAATGGGACAGTTGCGCATCAAAACTCGTCGCCGAGGCGCTCGGCGTCGACAAGGAACCCGCATACCGATTCCTCTTGCCCTTCACCCGTGCACAAGACAGCGAAGGCCGGTCGTTGACAAGCAAGGACCCCGGTCATCATCTGCTCGCCCCACACAGCCTGCTCGAAGGACTGCATCGTGTGCTCGAAAACGACACGAAGGTCGTCGATTACATCCATGATCTGTACGACGGTATTGCCATCGCCGCCGCGGAAGACGAGCCTCCGCTCAAAGAGACCGCCGAGCGATTCGACCGGACATTGGCCGAATACCTGCGGCGCGAGGAGAAGCCGGTCGACCGTCGCGAGCGCAAGGAGCCGCTGCAGTTCGACGCAGAGGGAGCATCGCACGTCCTGGCCCGCGATGACGGCGAAATTCTCCGCCGTGACCTTGAAAAGCTGCTGATGTGCGCCTCGCGCACACTGGCCGGAAGCGACGGCGCGCTGCCGAAAGTCGAGCTGGAGCGACGGGTGCTGCTTCCCTCGGCATTGAACGGACTCGCGAAAATCCACGGTGACGGCTCGGATGAATATTTCGAGCATGCGCTGCCGCTGATCGCGGCCGCGGTCAAACGCGAGAAGGACTGGTTCGATGCGATTGACGAGGTCAAACGCAGTGCGAAGAAGGTATGGGGGCGCAATTTCCTGCTGATCGCTGTCGCCAGCCGGAACGGACTGGTGATAAAGGCGGCCCGGTACAAGAGAGGCGGGGACGCCGTGCTCTACTACAATCCTGGCAGCGGGGCGGTTACGCTGCAATCAGGGCAAAAACGGGACGGCACTCCGCTGATAAACCTGCGCCGTGCGGCCGCGCGGATTCGGACAGCCGATGCGATGAAACGGGAACATTTAAAACCGGTAAAGGACGCCGACAAAATCGGCATGGTCGGAGGTTGGTTCCTCCACCCCTCGCTCAAGCTGCTCAATTGCGGAAGTCAAAAAGCGCCGGAAGTCGAGCCGAGCGCACTTGATTGGCGGGAAATAATCGAAATCGTCCGCGGAGAACTTCGCCCCGAGGAGAAGCTCCCCGACGATTTTTGCCCGCCCGATCATTGTACGGAGTCTCGCTGCCTTTTCTACCCGTTGCGGCTGGTCAACTGCCATACACACCGCGGAAACCTGCGCGAAAAACCACAGAAGGGGACTCTGGGCGAACTTTTCGACGACAAGCTTAAGAAATTGAAGTAGAGCAGGACGATGTTTCGACAAACTCACTCAATCGACGGTTTCACGATACAACCCCAATAAGCAGAGCAAGGAGAAAACCATGGGACTGGTCACCGAACAGCAGGTGGTCGCTTCTGACCGGAAAATAGTGATGCTCGTTGCCGATGGAGTCGGCGGCCTGCCGAAAAAACCCGGCGGGCCCACCGAACTCGAAGCCGCCAAAACACCAAATATGGACCACCTCGCCGCCGAGGGCGCACTCGGCCTTCTCGATCCCATAGGGCCGGGCATCACCCCAGGCAGCGGACCGGCGCACCTCGCACTGTTCGGCTATGATCCGATCAAGCACAACGTCGGGCGCGGACTTCTCTCGGCGCTGGGCCTCGATTTCGAGCTACAGGAGAACGATGTCTGCGCAAGAGGAAATTTCTGCTCCCTCGACGACAAGGGCAATATCACCGACAGGAGAGCCGGACGTGTCCCGACAAAAATCTCCTCGAAGCTCTGCGAACTGCTTGAAAAAGAGATTCAACTCGGAGATATAGAGATATTCGTCAAGCCCGAGAAAGATCATCGGTTTCTGCTCGTTCTCCGGGGCGATCACCTCTCCGACCAGCTCGAGGACACAGACCCGCAAAAAACCGGAGTGCCCCCCTTGAAATGCCGGCCCCTGCGCGAGGAAGCCGCACGAACCGCGCGTATAGTTGACGATTTCAGCGCTCAGGCCCGAAGATATCTCGCCGCTCAAGATCAGGCTCAGGGAGTACTCCTGCGCGGATTTGCCCGCAAACTGCCGCTGCCGACGATGGCCGACAGGTTCGGCCTGCGGGCAGCCGCTCTCGCGGACTATCCGATGTACCGGGGGCTGTCGAAACTTGTCGGAATGGAGGTAATCAGCAAGGACGCCGAGCTGCTCGACCGTATCGCAACAGTGAAAAAACGGCGTGAAGATTTCGATTTCTTCTACGTTCACTTCAAGAAAACCGACGCGGCCGGTGAAGACGGTGACTTCGAAAAAAAGGTCAAATTCATCGAGGAACTGGACTCCGCGATTCCAGAACTGATGAAAACCAGACCCGATGTACTGGTTGTCACCGCCGACCACTCGACCCCGGCGACAATGGCGAGCCATTCATGGCACCCGGTGCCGCTCCTGCTCTGGGGGCACAACGTGCGGGTTGACGTGCAGACTTCTTTCGGCGAATCGGCCGCATCGCTCGGCGGGCTGGGACGCTTCCCGATGACACACCTGCTGCCGCTGGCACTGGCGCACGCTGATAAACTGATCAAGTACGGAGCGTGAACCGGAGTGGCTCAGGAACTGATGGTGAAACCCGACCCCGAAGTTTCGGAGTCGAGCCACCGGTTATGGGCGGTTTTATCCGCCAATGGCAGTCGCCGCATCCATTTCAGCGACAATAGCCATATTGCAATGCGCCACGTTGCTGATAGTTATCCCCATGATAAACATACAGATACCGCGCACTAACGAAGCAGCACCACCTTCCGGGTTGCATGATAGTCACCGGCATGGACCCGTATCAAGTAGACCCCTGAAGCCAAGTTATTGGCATCCCATTGTAAGTGGTGTCGCCCGGGCGGGAGGGTGCCATACACCTCTTGCCCGACCCGACGGCCCAGCATGTCGAAAACGGTCAGCTTCGTGGCGGAAGCTCTGGATAGAAGGAACTCGAGGGAAACAGCGCTGTTAAACGGGTTGGGATAGACAGAGCAGAGCTCGAAACGGTCCGGCAGGCTCTCGTGGTTCAACGGCACACCAAGAGACTCCCAAGAATAGGCATGTATACTGTCATCAGTGGCAACAACCAGACGCAGATCATCCATCGCCATAGCCAAGGGATTACTCTCAACCGTAAAACGACCCCACTCGACCAGCGAATCACTCTCGAAGCGGAAGAGTATAACATCATTTCCCTTCCCTAAGGCTAATATATCGTCATATGTTTCAATTACGCTTAATATATCAAAGCCTGTCTCCTCAAGGGAATAGACCTGATCGAAAGTGCAGTCCGATTGCAGTCGATACAAGTGAAAACCGTCATTTGCCACCCCGATGAAAAGATCACCTGATTGTCCATAAATTGTTGGTAGGAAATAGGTACCATTTACTATTCTCGGTGATTTCAGATCCGATATATCTATTACGAAGGTATTGCCAAAAGTTGCCGCTAATAAGTATTGTGGAAAAGAATTCGATATTTCTAAATTCACGATACCATCTGAGCACCAAAAGCTGGAGATTTCCTGAGGATCCGCCGGGTCATGAAAGGAGATGATATCCCCCCATAAGTTCCAGTAGGGCTCGGGCACGGTATTCAGATATCCAAATAGCAGGGTATCGCCAATAGCAGCGATTGAGAGGACTGTGCCTCCCTTTATGTTATTAGGAATGGGTACGGGATGATCAGGATCAACGAGGTCATAAGCATGGAAATAGTCTCCATATGGAGCATAGAGCCGCCCGTTCGAAACGGCAATCTCCAAACAGAAATTTTGATACTCCTCAGGATGCTCCACGCAATCGCGCTGCTGTAATTGAGCTTCACCCTCAAATCCATATGTATATAATCCATAATTCATACCAGCATTGACATACAGGCGGTCTTCATGCAACACCATCGCAGGAAATGACATAGGCCTCGGAACACTCGATGAACTGGTGAAACTCTCCTGGTATGAAGAACGGGTTTCCTTTGCGAAAAGATTCCCATGCCACACTGTAAGAACCATATTGAGCAGCAGGGTCAATACGAGTAGCCTTGCGATTCCGACTCTCATACTTCCTCCAATACCGCTTTACAAAAGACCATCCCTTTCTCTAAGAAAAGTATCCATGCCCCTTCATGTCAAGTTCCAGTCGAGGACAAGATTCGCGGGAAAGACACATTGCCGACGGGACAACGGCGCTACGAGCTTGATTTCCTCCCGGGACGCGGTGGTTCCGGGCTGCCGCTGACCAAGGGGCGTAAGAATACTCCATAACGGCTAAATCATGCCGAAAACGGCCAAAATATGATGTTTTCGGGCCGTTTTGGTTGCCAATGCCGGTCTCATACCAAGCAGCGAATGGTTTTTATACGGTGATACCACAAGTAACAAAAAGGCCCGGAAGGTAATCTCCGGGCCCTGACATCTCATTGTGTGAACAACCGCCTTACGCAAGGCAACGAATTTCTGCCTGCGGTTCGAAATCGCTACTTCTTTCTCTTCGAGCCGGCTTTCACCGAAGGCTTGGGCTTTGCCTTCGAGCCGGCTTTCACCGAAGGCTTGGGCTTTGCCTTTGAGCCGGCTTTCACCGAAGTCTTGGGCTTTGCCTTTGAGCCGGATTTTGACTTCGGTTTTGACTTCCGCGTCGGCTGCTTCCCTTCGTCCGCTAGCACCGCGTGCGCCGCCGCGAGCCGCGCTATCGGAATGCGGTAGGGGCTGCAGGAGACGTAATCAAGACCTACCGTATGGAAGAAAGCGATGGAAGCGGGGTCGCCGCCATGCTCGCCACAGATGCCGAGGTGCAGATCCTTTCGGGCGGAACGGCCCTTCTTCACCGCAATCGCCACCAGCTCGCCTACCCCGGCCTGGTCAATCGACTGGAAGGGGTCCGACTCATAGATTCCGCTCTCGACGTAATAAGGCAGGAAGCTACCGCTGTCATCCCGGCTGAAGCCGCAACCCATCTGGGTGAGATCGTTGGTGCCGAAACTGAAGAACTCCGCCTCGGCCGCAATCTGGTCGGCGGTGATCGCCGCGCGCGGCACCTCGATCATCGTGCCGACCTTGTAGTTCAGCCTGCGGAGACCGTGCTTCTTCCTGACCTCCTTGGCGACCGTCACGATTTCGCGCTTCTGGTTGACGAACTCGCGGACATGGCCGACCAGCGGAACCATGATCTCCGGCTGAACCCTGACCCCCTCCTTGTGGAGTTTCGCCGCCGCTTCGAGGATCGCGCGCGCCTGCATGCGTGTCACCTCCGGCATCGAGATGCCGAGACGGCAACCGCGGTGACCGAGCATCGGGTTCAACTCATGGAGTGATTTGATCCGCGCTATGATGTTCTTCCGGCTGGCTTTCAGCTCCTTGGCGATCTCATCGATCAGCTTGGTCTCGGACACCTCGGGCAGGAACTCATGCAGCGGAGGATCGAGCAGGCGGATTGTCACCGGATACGGAGACATCGCCTTGAGAATGCCATAGAAATCGTCGCGCTGGTAGGGCAGCAGCTTTGCAAGAGCCTTCTCGCGGTCTTCGGTGTTGTCCGATAGGATCATCGTGCGCATCGCACGGATCCGTTTTTCACCCCAGAACATGTGCTCCGTACGGCAAAGACCGATGCCCTTTGCGCCGAACCTGCGGGCAAGCGCCGCATCTTCCGGGTCGTCCGCATTCGTGCGAATACCGAGGCGACTAATATCATCCGCCCACTTCATCAGTTTCCGATACTCGATTACCGAATCGGGATCGGCTTTGACAACCGGAACTTTGCCCTCGTACATTACACCACGCGAGCCGTTAAGGCTGATCCAGTCGCCCTCCTTTAGTACCTTTCCCTCGACGGTTACGGTCTTTTTCCGATAGTCGATCTCAAGGGCACCCGCACCGACGACGCAACACTTGCCCCAGCCGCGCGCGACAAGCGCAGCATGACTCGTCATCCCGCCGCGTGCGGTGAGAATACCCACTGCGGCGCGCATGCCGTCAACATCTTCCGGGCTGGTTTCGAGCCGGACGAGGATCACTTTTTCACCGGCCTTGCCCTGTTCATGGGCACGTTCGCTGGTAAGTACGATCTTGCCTACGGCACCACCCGGCCCCGCTGGAAGTCCCTTGGTAAGCGCTTTGGCTGTTTTCTCTTCAGCAGGATCAAGCATCGGATGGAGCAATTCATCGAGCTGCTCGGGCCTGACACGCATCAACGCGGTTTTCGTGTCAATCAGCCTCTCGCGCACCATGTCGACGGCCATCTTGATCGCAGCGCGGCCATTACGTTTGCCGGTGCGGGTCTGCAGCATCCAGAGACGGCCGTGCTCAACCGTAAACTCGATATCCTGCATGTCTGTGTAGTGCTTCTCGAGATTGTCACGTATGCCGACCAGTTGCTTGTAGATCTCCGGATTCAATTCCTCAAGCGAGGGGAGTTTATCATTCTGGCCCGGCTGTTTCGAGGCAATGTTCAACGCGTTGGGTGTGCGTATGCCGGCGACGACATCCTCGCCCTGAGCGTTGACCAGCCATTCGCCATAGAAGATGTTCGCGCCGGTAGCCGGATCGCGTGTAAAAGCGACGCCGGTGGCGCTGTCATCGCCGAGGTTGCCGTAGACCATCGCCTGGACATTGACAGCAGTACCCCATTCAGCGGGGATGCCCTCGATCCTGCGGTAGGAGATCGCACGCTTGCCGTTCCATGACTGGAAGACTGACTTGATGCCGCCCCAGAGCTGCTCCCAGGGATCGTCTGGGAACTCCTCGCCGATGACCGACTTGACCTTCGACTTATACTGCTTGCAAAGCTTCTTCAGTTCTTTGGCCGTAAGGTCGGTATCGTTCTTATAGCCCTTGCGCTTTTTCAGCGACTCGAGGATTTTCTCAAGTTGGGCGCGGACACCGGAATCATCATCTTTCGGCTCGATTCCCGCGGCCTTCTCCATGACGACATCGGAGTACATCGTGATCAGGCGGCGGTAAGCGTCATAGACGAAACGCTTGTTCCCCGACTCGGCGATCAGGCCCGGAATGGTCGCGGAGCAGAGTCCGATGTTGAGCACGGTCTCCATCATTCCCGGCATCGAGCTGCGCGCACCGCTGCGAACCGAGACGAGAAGCGGTTTCTCCGGGTCGCCGAAGCCGCGCTCCATGATTTTCTCAATCTTTTTCATAGCGGTCCTTGTCGCCTCTTCGGTGTCCCCGGGCAGCTTGCCGCCATCCTCGAAGTAGCGGGTACAGACCTCGGTGGTGATCGTGAAACCCGGCGGAACCGGCATCCCGATATTGGTCATCTCGGCGATGTTCGCTCCCTTGCCGCCGAGCAGATTTTTCATTCCGGCATTGCCCTCAGCCTTGCCGGCGCCAAAAAAATATACGCTCTTCACGAGTACATCCTCCTATTATTCAATGTGTTATATCTACGTTAGAATCCCATCCGTATTTATGCAAGAGCAGCTCCGCAGCCTGTCACCCGGATGTCCTCTCACCGGCGACCGTATGAACTGCTAACAGACAGCCTACCCGAAAAAATGAAACGGTCGGGGTTGATCTCTTCAAGCGGAACATAAGTCGCCGTAAAGCCCGTGGTCCAGACCAGAGTCCCCGTCACAATGTAAGTATGGAGACCAAGGGTAATGTCAGAAAAACCGGCTTTGCGGTTTTCCTTCTCATCCAAGGCCCATTCCTGATCCATATAACCGGCACTCAAGGTCATCGTCAACGGCGCTTCCGAAGATGTAGCGAAATCCCGGCTCCCGGAAAGCAGAATATAAGGACCGTCGCCGCCTTCGGGATTGAAATCACAGTTGAGAGCAATCGTGGGAGCGAACGGCAGCTCAACCACGGCGACCTCCGCCAGCGCCTCGTAGGTCGTCGAACTGTTGTCCGGCCAGCCCGGCAGGTTGAACCAACTGAGGTGGAAGAGACCGGCGGTGACCTCGACCGGTCCGAGCGGATGTGACCAGGTGAGGGTCAGGTCCATCTCATCGAGGTCGGTAACCTTCGAAGAGCCACGTCCGGTTAACCCCCACGAGAACCACGCGTTCGCCACCAGGCCGCTGCGACCGAAGATCTGCGTAACCGAGGGCTGAAACGCCGGCCTTCCACCGAGGACATCAAATCCACGCCAGACATAATCGGTCGCCAGAGTTCCATCGACGATCAGTTCGCCCCGTACCCCACCAGCAGCCGCGAACAGAACGATTGACAGACAGATAACCGCCTTTTTCGACCTTTTCAACGCCCATCTCCTTTAATGGACGACCCGTAAGACCTGCACTCTCTCCCGACGAAACAGGCTTCGCAATTCGGCTGTCGGGCTTTGCAAATCTCGCGCCCATGCCGGATAAGGTGCAGGTGAAACTGGTAACCTTTTCCCCTGGGCACCCGGCTGCGCATCGCCTTGAAGGTCTTCACCGCGTCGAACGAATCCGGTACGAATCCGATACGACGGCAGAGCCTGTGCACGTGGGTATCCACCGGGAAGACATCGACCCCGAGATCGAAGGCCATGACCACCGCGAGTGTCTTCAGACCGATCCCCTCCAGCCGCCCCAAGGCCTCCACCGCCTGATCGAAATCCAGGCCGTCGAGTAAATCGGCGCTGTATTCGCCGTGCGTCAGTTTCAGATATTCGAGCAGCCCCTGAATCCTGCGTGCCTTCTGGCGGTTGAGTCCGGCGCTACGAACGACCTCCGCGAGTTCATCCGGCGGCGCCGCATGAACCTCGGCCCAGGACTTGTAACGCTCATGCAACGCGGCGCTTGCCATGTCACGGTTGCGGTCATTGGTGTTGTGCGAGAGGATGGTCTCGACCAATCCTTTCAGCGGATCGCGACGCCCCGGCCAGGCGAGCACACCCTTCTCCCGCTCGAACAGCTTTACGACTCGGGCGACCTTTTCCGCGAGGGTTTTCTCGCCCGCCGTTACCGGGTCCGGAATTACTCTCACGCGGATCCACCCCGTTTGCATCGACCGGATTCATCTCCATCCCGCTCGCCATCAGCTGCATCGCTGTTACCGAGCTCCAATTCGTCGATAGCCGCCGGGTCCATTCGCAGAACCTGTCCGTTATGAGAAGCTCCGTCCGGATCGAAATGGCGTCGAGCGATCTTCAAGAATCGCTTGAGCAGGGAGTGCGAAAATGCCTCAAGAGCCTTGCTTTCGCTCTTGTGGAAACCGGGGAGAAAACGATTCAGCTCCTCGGAGGCCGCCTGGTGCATTTCTTGTTTGACCGCTTCGACACCTCCGGTGAAAGAACGGGAATGCAGCCACTCGAGAAAACCGTCCACCTGACGCTCGATCAAATCCTGAGCCCGAGGAAGTTCATCGCTACGCTGCTGTTCAGTCCGCAGGAGGTGGTGTTTCAAGTCTTGGAGATCAATGAGCTTAACCCCCTCGATTTCTCCGACAGCCGGATCGACGTCGCGAGGAATTGCGAGATCGGCGATCACCAGGGAATGGCTGTCTCGCGACCCGACCAACTCCGGAGTAAGCACCGTTTCCTTCGACCCGGTAGCGCTGAAGATCAGATTAACCTCCGAGATCAGTTCCCCTAACCGTTCGAGAGACACCGCTTTTGCGCCATAATCCTCGGCCAGCTTCTCCGCCGCGTACAGGGTACGGTTGCCGACCACCGAAGGTATCGACCGTCTCGCCAAAGCCTCGAGAACAACCGCGGCGGTCTCATCGGCGCCGATGACCAGCGCACGAGGATCATCGGGAGGATCGGCAAGCAGGAGTTCCGCAGCAGCACCGGGTATGCTTCGTATCCCGCCGCCGAGAACGGTCTCCGTCTTAATCTGTTTGGAGACACGAAAAGCATGGTGAAACAGCTTATGGAGCACTTTCCCCGGTCCGCCGAAGGCACACGCCGAGCTGTAAGCATCCTTGAGCTGTCCCCGGACCTGCTCCTCGCCGAGGATCAGAGAATCCATGCCCGAAGCGACGCGAAACAGGTGCCTTGCAGCCCCGGCTCCAACGTGACGGTAGGCAAAATCGAGGATTCGCCCGGGGCGCTCGACACCCCTGCCGCGATAGAAGGCAACGACCTCGCGGCCATGATCGCCCTTCTGCGAATGGGCACGGTAAAACTCGATGCGATTACAGGTGGCGAGGATCACGGTCTCATCGACACCTGCAATCCGCCTGTACTGCAGCACCGCCTCGCCCAGTTCGCGACGGGCGATCTGAAACGGCTCCCTCTCAGTAAGGGTCGCCGTACGATGACTGATGCCGAAAACAGTCAGAACCATCTGGCCCCACACTTAGCGATTAAGCACCGATGCCTGCGAAACGGAGTATAAAACCTCCACCGAGAACGAACAAATCATGGAACAACCATTGGGACGACCTGGGAGTAAAACTCTCTTCAAGTTATACTCAGGCCGTGACCTGTTTACATGTAAAACGAGACGCCACCTGCGAGGTATCGCGCCTCTATTCCCCGGCTGCGCAGCCAGAGCGCCGCTTCATAACTCCGGCTCCCCTTCGCGCACAACGTAACAACCCCGGTCTCAGGTAATTCCCCGGCATCCCTGCGCAGCCCGCGGAGATCCATCTCGAACACCCTGCCTCGGACTTTCGGCAATTCTATCTTTTCACGCTCCGCCTCGTTGAGCATATTAACAATCGTCCAGCTCCCCTCGCCGCCATCAAGCAGAGAATCCGGGGGAACCTGCAGGTCCGGCCCCGTCTCGACCATCGCAGCAAGATAATGCAGGGGATCGAGGGGAGTCGCATAGGGCGGAGCATAGGCATGGTCCAGACGATTCAGCGCCGTGGGGTCACCGCCCGCAAGATCGAGAATCTGCGCGAAGGCATTGATCCAGCGGACCACCTCGCCCTCGCTGATTACCTGGAGACCGACCAGCTTTCCATCCATCTCACGTACCAGCTTGAAACGGACATTCTTGGCCTCGGGATAGAAATGGACATGATCGGGAAACGCACCCCCGTATGACTCCGCCCGCCGACCCCTGCTCTCCATCATCCGCGCAGAGATTCCACAGGCACCCACATTGAGATCGAAGACCTTGACAATAGTGCTGCCAAACAATGGGGGCATGGCGTCATCATTGCCGGCGATCGTGCCCGCGACGATCCTGCCCATCCGTTGAGCAATCGAACCGAGCGGAAGCCGGCATATAGCGCAAACCCCGTCAAACTCGGCGCAGTCGCCGACCGCAAATATGTTCGGATCAGATGTACGTCCGGACTCATCTACGAGGACGCCTCCCTCGGGCCCGATATCGAGCCCCGTGGAAACCGCAAGCTCAATATTCGGTTTCGATCCGGCCGCGATCACCACCCTGTCGACCGATTCCTCCGCGCCCCCCTCGAGCACGGCTACCAGCCCCGATTCGGTCCGGCGGACATGGCGCAACCGACTGTCAAGGCGAAGCGCGATACCTTTCGATTCAAGGTGATTCTCCACGATAAGCGCCATTTCCCGGTCAAGCATCTTCGGCATCACCCGGGGCTGCTCCTCGATGAGGACCACATCAACGCCCCACATGTCGCCGAAAGCCTCACAGAGCTCAAGACCGGCGTAACCCGCACCGACAATTGCGACACGTCCGATCTCGTTTGCCTCGAGCGCCTCCCTCAGGCTTATCGCCTCCTCCGGTATGGTGAAGGTTGTGACCTCGGGAAGGTCGCATCCGGAGAATTCGGGAATCACCGGATGGCCTCCCATGGCGAGAACGAGATAATCATATTCCAATGACTCCTCCCCACCTGACTCGATGTTCCGAACCGTCAGCGACTTTCCCATCCTGTCGATACAACCGGCCCTGTGTCCAGTGAGAATCCTGATGTTTCGCGTTTCACTGAAAAATGCCTCGTCTTTTGCCTCCCCCCAGGGAGTTTCATTGAGCTCGGAGAAAGTGTTGATCTCCCCGGAGAGGAAATAGGGCATACCACACGCAGAATAAGAAAATGTGGTCCGCTGTTCGATAACCACGATCGAAGCATCGGGCTTCAGGCGACGCAAACGCGACGCAACCTTGAGACCCGCGGCATTCGCACCGACGATCACAACGTTCATCTCAAGCACCCGCCTTTCCGCATAAACGGTTCATTTCGATAATCATTGAGACAAACCAACTTATTGTATATCAAGAATATGCAGATTGCTTCGGTTGCGCGCATCTTCGATGCACGCGAGCTTCGCTTCCGGTCTTCGCTGAAGCTTCGCCCGGCAGGCGCTGCGCTCGCAATGACGTGGTAATTTCGAGAACTGTTATAAAGTGCAACTACCGAAAAATATCCCGGTCCTGCCGGGACCGGGATACCCCTCTGCTTTCATGCAAACACAGCAGAACCTAACAGAGCGTCAAGCGATGCTCTCCCGGACCGAGACAACCACCTTGTACAACCCAGTGACGATGAGAAAACCTATTGCGTATATGCCGACCGAAATCAGCAGCTCAGGCAATGTGGGCGCATAACGCACGACCTCGCCGAGCGGCGTCGGGGTAAATCCGGTGACCACCATCCCAAGGCCCTTGTCCATCCAGATCGAGAGGAACACCGAGGCGGCGGCCAGGATCAGCCAGCCTTCCTTTCTGCGCGTCCCGGGGTTGATCAGGAGTATCAGCGAAATGACCGCCAGAATCGACGAGGCAGTCATCCAGGGAACCAGTACGGTGTTGCCATCAAGCCCGATATAGAGGAACTTGAAGTGCTCGATGTGCTCCGGAATACCGCTGTAAAATGCGGTGAACAACTCGAGCAGGATGAAAAAGACATTGAGGGACATTGCATAGGTGACGATCAGCGCCAGCGTTTTTACCGGTTTCCGCCCGACATCGAAGCTCGAAACCCTGCGCAGGATGAGCACAAGCAAGATCAGGAGCGCCGGGCCGGAACTGAAGGCCGAAGCGAGAAACCGCGGCGCGAGTATGGCGGTCATCCAGAAGGGGCGCGCCGCCAGGCCGGAATAGAGGAACGCGGTCACGGTATGGATGCTGACCGCCCAGGGGATCGAGATGATGATGAACGGCTTGATCCATCCCGGCGGCGAGATGCCCTCGCGCTCGGCGCCGAGGGTCACCCAGCCGATCAGAATGTTCAGGAAAAGATAGCCCATCAGGGAGACCATGTCCCAGAACATAACCGATCTCGGCGATGGATACAGGATAATATTGAGTATCCTTAGCGGCTGGCCCATGTCCACGAAGACGAAGAGCATGCAGAGGATACAAGCCCCGATCGCCAGAAATTCACCGAGTATGGTCAGCTTGCCGAATTCCTTGTAGTTGTGCAGATAGTAGGGCAGGACGACCATCACCGCCGAGGCCGCCACGCCGACAAGAAAGGTGAATTGCGCAATGTAGAAGCCCCAGGTGACATCCCGGCTGAGACCGGTGATGGTCAGCCCCTCATTGAACTGGCGAAGATAGAAGACAAAACCCATTGTGATCACCGCCAGCAGGAAGATGATCCAGGCCCAGTACCTTCTACCCCCCTGTAGTGCTTTCTCTATCATTGGTCCGCCTCAAACGATGTAGTAGACTTCAGGTTGTGTCCCCAATCCGGGCTTGCGGCGTATGCTGAACCGCTCATGGAGAATTCTCCTCACCTCGGATTCGGGGTCCTCAAGGTCACCGAACACCATGCTGCCGTTGGGACACGCCTCCACGCAGGCGGGCAACTGTCCCCTGACCAGACGCTCGTCGCAGAAGGTGCACTTCTCAACCACTCCGCGCATCCGTGTCGGGAAGTCCGGCCGTACCTCCTCGATGAAGGGTCGCGGATCGCGATAGTTGAAGCTGCGTGAACCATACGGACAGGCGGCGACGCAGAAACGGCAACCGACACAACGGTGCCAGTCCATCATTACGATGCCGTCCTCCTCGCGCTTCCAGGTCGCCTTCGTCGGACAGACACGGACACAGGGCGGATTGTCGCAATGATTACAGAGGAGAATCACCGGTGCGTGCTTCAAACCCTCATCGATGAACTCGTTCTCCTGTTCGATGAAAGCATTGTGGTACGGCTGTTTCCAGATCCACTTGACCTCATCCTTTGGATTATCGAAGTCAGGGACATTGTGGGCGGTGTGGCAGGCGTCGATGCACTTTGTGCATTCACCCTTCTCGGCACACTTGCGCAGATCGACGACCATCGCCCATCGCTTTGCGGCCAAAGGCTCGCCACGCGGCGCAGCGGCCCCGGCGACCCCCGCCTCCTCAACCGCGCGCCCGGTGCCCGCCAAGACATCAACGGCGGGTTTGCCGGCGAGCCCGAGCGCGGCGAATCCAGCGGCTTTCAGGAATTTTCTTCTATCGACGCCCATTATTCGACCTCCTCCGCCGCCAGTTCCGTCGGTAACTGTGATGGTTCAACATGGCAATTCCAACAGTAGAGATCGACCGCCATGAAGTTGTGGCATTGGTCGCAGAAATCCGCCTTGTTGCTGTGGCAGTCCATGCAGGTATTTGAGAGGCTCATCTCGTACTCCCGGTCATCGGCGGCGGTGATATACCTGCCGCCCTCGCGGACCACCTCATCACGCCACTGGTTGAGCAGGTTCATGTGATCGGTGCGCATGTAACTTGCTTCCCTGACACAGTCATCCCGTCCGGGTTCGTCCTCGGTGGCGACGACGATCTCCGGACGATATTCCGCCTTGCCGGTTGCGGCGTTGTACCATACCGGATAGGTGATAATTGCCAGGAAAAGCAGCAACCCGATGATGATCTTGGTGCCGTCATACAGTTTCATCAGCGGCCTCCTTTCCCTTGAGGGGTTCGCAGCGCAGATCGATATCCCTCTTCTTTTCGCCGGTCATCACCAGCGCGTTTCCGACCAACTCATGCACGCCGCCGACAACGACCTCGGGCACCCAGTACTCCATCAACGGGCTGAGTGTCGCCTTGTCGATCGCGCACATACAGAGCAGGAGATTGACGCCGTGTTTATCATGGACATGCTGGACAGCGTTGGCCCGGGGCAGTCCGCCGCGGAGCCGCACCTCCATGTTCTCGTCGGCCCCGAGGCCTGCGCCGCTGCCGCAGCAGAAGGTCTGCTCTCGGATCGTGTTCTCCGGCATCTCGTGGAAGTTGTTGCTGACCTGGCTGATGATGTAGCGCGGCTCCTCGAACAGCCCCATCGCGCGCGCGGGGTTGCAGGAGTCGTGGTAAGTCGGGATCCAGTGGTCGTTACGGCTCGGATCGAGCTTGAGCTTGCCATGCCTGATGAGGTCGGCGGTGAACTCGGCGATGTGAACCATCTTCGTCGAGGCCGTGTTCTTGAACCGGGTCCCGGTGATCGGGCTGACGGGCAGCTCGAGGAAGTCCGCCGGACCGTTCATGGTGCCCATGTACTGGTGGATCACCCGCCACATATGCCCGCACTCGCCGCCAAGTATCCACTTGACACCGAGCCGCCGGGCCTCCATATACATCTTGGCGTTGAGCCGCTTGATCATCTCGTGCGAATGGAACAGGCCGAAGTTGCCCCCATCGGAAGCGTAGGTGCTCCATGTATAATCAAGCCCGATCTCGTGAAAGAGGGCGAGGTAACCGAGCAGCGTAAAATAGTGCGGAGTGGCGAAGTAGTCGGCGGAGGGCGCGATGAAGAGCACCTCGGCCCCTTTCCTGTTGATCGGGACATCCACCTTGACGCCGGTGATCTCCTCGAGTTCGTCGGCCGCGAACTCAAGGCTGTCGACAATGCCGTGCGGCTGGACGCCGAGGTGGTTGCCGGTACGAAAACAGTTGGCCACCGGGGTCATGACCCACTCGATCCCGAGCCCAACGAGTGCGAGCAGCTCCCGCCCGATCATCGTGATCTCGGCTGTGTCGATGCCATAGGGGCAGAAAACCGAGCAGCGCCGACACTCGGTGCACTGGAAGAAGTAGTAGAACCACTCCTTGAGCACCTCCTCGGTGAGGTCGCGTCCGCCCGCCATTTTTCCCATAATCTTTCCGGTGAGGGTGAAGTTCCGCCGGTATACAGAGCGCAACAGCTCGGCCCTCAGAACGGGCATGTTCTTCGGATCGCCGGAACCGATGAAGAAATGGCACTTGTCGGCACAGGCCCCGCAGCGTACACAGATGTCCATGAACAGGCGCAGCGTGCGGAACCTGTCGATCCTCTCGGCAAGCCCCTCGAGGATAATCTGTTTCCAGTTGTCCGGAAGCGGCCACTTCTCGTCATTCGGCCGCCATTTGCCCACGGTCGGGAGGTCTAGATATTCTTGCGTACCAGGAACGGCGCTGTAACAGAAGACCCCCTTGCGGAACTCAACCGTGGGGTCCATCCAGCCCTTCTTTGGCGGATGGTAGTCTATCTTGAACATCTCTCCCGGTTTAAGTTCTGTCTCGGACATGATCACTCCTTCTCCAGTGGAAGCCCGGCCGCCTTCATCACATCCCTGAACTCATCCTCGTACTCCTCATAGGTGTGCACCTTGACGGGGTAGTCCCAGGGATTGATGTGCCTGCGCATGCGGTTGTTGTTCGCCAGGTTACGGGTGGAACTGAGGAAAATCCCCGCCATGTGCATCAGCTTGCTGAAGGGGAAATAGGCAATCAACGTGCTGACCATGAAGAGGTGAATGAAGAACAGCACGCCGACCGCCTCCGGCACATAGGGATTGAAGCTTAGCAGCCCCATTGCGAGCTGCTTCACCTCGACAATGTCCACCTTGTAGAAATAGCGCATCAAAACGCCGGTTACGCCGATGGCGAGAAGTAAAAACAGTGGGAAATAGTCCGCGGCAAGTGAGAAGTAGCGAAGCCTCGAATCCAGAACCCGCCTCAGAAAGAGAAAAGTCACCGCGGCAAGAAAGAGAACATCCGTGATGAAAACGATGGGCAGACCCACCTGGAAGAAGCCGTCCAGGTTCTGCAGCAACGTTACAAACCCGGGCACCGGTTCGGCGAAATACCTGACGTGGCGGAGGAAAATTATAAGGAAGGACCAGTGGAAGACCAACCCTCCCAGCCACAGCCACTTGCTCGAACCATAAATGATCTTCTTCCCCTTCAGTCCCGCCTTCGTGTTCCTGAACAGTGAACGGAAAAAGAGCACCTCGAGCGCCATTCTTCCGGTCACTCCCAGCCAGTTATGCGGATTCTCAAGTTGACTGTTCTTGATCCACGGCAACGACTTCTGCTGTCCGGTAGTCGTCGGGATGCGGAAGGGTACCGGTGACCTCGCCCAACTTATGACACGGTACACCACGCCTGCGATGAACAGAGCAATGGCCATATAGGGCAGAATGAAACCGAAAACCGAAGTCAAACCGGCTCCCGCCCCGAAAAAGGCCAGCGCAACGAGAATCAGGACCACGAAGAGGGAATACCAGGCGTTCACAAGCTGTCTCCTCCCTTCTTACTGCACCCCGAATCAATCGGGTGCTGATTCTGTGTCAACTTATCGGTCCCGGAGAGGTCCTCATTGTTGGTCCGCTCAAGGAGCTTTTGCGATTGTCTCTTTATTTCATCGGCACGTATCTGAAAAATCCGTTCGCGGCGCAGCATGTACCGTTCAAACGCGAGAAGCGCCATCGCATCGACTGCCGATTCGATTTCGAGCAGCTGCTCGAAGTGATTCCTGTCGGCGAGATGGCCGGCGAGTACCTCCCGAACAACCTGCTTGAACTGGTAGACGAATCCGACGGCAGCGGCGGGGGTGAAGTCCTGAACGGCGCGAATCTGCACGATACTATCGAGCGCCTCCGAAAGCCTTTCACTGGATTGGCCCTTGACGAACTCTTCGAAGACGGCTTCCACGCCCTCGGTAATTCTCGTACCCACCGGGTTGAGAAAACGGTCCTTCTCACGGTCGAAGTATTTCATTCCATCGGCCGGGTAACTCGCAAGAATGCGTTCGCGCCACATCTCGAGCACCTTTTGCCGTTCCTGCTTCAGCAAATCCCTGAGATTCATACGCACCTATTCGATAAGTTCATCAGTAAACAACAGATCGAGGAGATATAAGCCCAAAGAAGGACGCTTCAAGTCTTCTCCACGAAGTGAACGCCCACCGCTTCGGCCTTTTCGCGGTAGTCCTTCGCCAATTCATTTTCGCCGAGAGCAGCGTGCACTCGCGAGAGCGTCGCCAGACCCACTGGATGCCCAGGTTCGGCCTCGAGTACATTTTCCATCTCCGCGATTAATGTGATTCGGTCCACCAATCAGCCGGCAATGTCCGATTTCGGGGCATGATCGGCCATCCGCAACTTGCGATACCTTCCGGCCGCCGCGATCATCCCATCGGCCCATTGCGGCAAGCCGGCTGCATGGACATGTGTATACAACGCGAGAACGCCGCCCCGGACTATGCCGTCGCGTTTCCTGCCGACGCCCATGCCCCTGGTCAGATCGATTGCGGTCGATCCACTCAAATCCGGACCCTCAGCTATCAGTGAATGGTGAAACTCATGACCGCGGATTTCGAGGCCGACAGGGTAAAACGGGTTCTCGCCGTCAACCCTGCCCGCAGTGTAGCCATGGCCCGACGGCCTGGTGGACCATCCGATCTTTACCGGGAGAACTCCAGCCATCCTGGAAAAACGGCCCTCATACTCCATGCTTTCAGCGAGCAGCATCAGGCCGCCGCACTCGGCATATATCGGCAGACCCAGCTCCGCCGTGTTATGTAATGCCTTGAGAAAGCTGCGGTTTTTCGCCAGATGTTCGGCATGTATCTCCGGAAAACCGCCCCCGATGTAGAGCGCATCGAGTCCATCAGGGAGGTTTAGATCATTCAGCGCACTGACTTCCACGAGCCGAGCTCCACGGCGAACAAGCGCTTCGATGTTTTCCGGGTAATAAAACGGGAAAGCCGCGTCCCGAACGACACCGATGTGAATTCCTGCACGGTCTTGCTCGACACCACTCGAGAGGCCGCCGGAAACAGGCGTAGTCTCCGGCTTCCCGGTCCGTTCCCCGGCAAGACGAAAAATCCTGTCGAGATCAAGATGCTCTTCAGCGGTTTCCCTCGCCAGGCTAACCGCCTCGAGCGAAGCCGGGTGTTCATCCGTGGTCACCAGGCCAAGATGACGACCGGGTATCAATTCCCCCTTCTTCAAGCGTGGAATCGCCCCGAGCACCGGCAGGGAAGCGTACTTTTCAACCGCTTCGGTCGCCACCCGGCGGTGGCGGTCCCCACCCACCCGGTTGAGCACAATGCCGATGACCTCGAGGCCGGGGTCCATCGCCCTGACGCCAAGAGCGACTGCCGCTACGGTGCGGGTCATCTTGGTGGCATCGATGACGAGCAGCAGAGGTGCGCGCAGCAGTTTCGCCAGGTTGGCCGTGCTGTGGCTGCCATCGGCATCCATTCCGTCAAAAAGCCCACGATTGCCTTCGACGACGCGGACGTCCGATTCTCCCTCCGCATCCCGCCATGCGGCCAGGATCACCTTCTCGTCGATGAGATAGGTGTCCAGATTGCGGCAAGGCCGACCGGCGGCGAGCGTCAACCAGGCGGCATCGATGTAATCGGGTCCCTTCTTGAACGGGGAGACCCGCAATCCCTTTTCGGCCCATGCGGAAGCCAGCCCGAGGGCGACGAGCGTTTTCCCGCTGTCGCCGCTCAGTCCGGCTACCACAACAGACGGGTATGAACTCATCTCAGACACAACCAGTCGGCTTGGGCAGCCCGGCAACCTTGCACGCACCCTTCGCCGGGCCCGACGGATACAGCTCGTAGATCTTCTTCAGCGTCAGTCCGGTTTCCTTACAGAGTTTGCGGACCATTGGCGCAATGCCGAATTGCTGATAGTAATTGCGGAGATAGTTGACGACCTTCCAGTGTTCGTCGGACATACTGTCCACGCCCTCGGTTACCGCGAGAGCCTTTGCAAGGTCCTCGTTCCACTGATCCGGTTCCTGGATGAAACCATCCTCATCCACTTCGACCTTGATGTCGCCAGCTTCAAAAATCGGCATGGTCAAAACCCTCATGTTATGCGCACCCGCTCACGCGGGCACACGTTAATTGAATCGCTATTTTCTCTGTTGTCAACGTACGATCGCTTCGCCGTCCCCGCATCAGACGCGGAGACGGGGCGGACAATTGCCGCTGATTAATGCATTTCGATATACCAGCAGGGGCACACCTCTTCGCACTTCTTGCACCCCTTGCAGAGTTCCATTTTGAAAGTGTACTTTTCGCCCGTCTTGACAGGCTTCTTGACCGCCTGATCCTGGCAGTAACTCCAACACTGGCCGCACTCGAAGCAGTAACCGCAGCTCATGCAGCGAGCCGCTTCGTAGACCAGCTCCTCCTGAGTAAGCGTGCGGGCGATCTCCCTATCGCCTTCCCGCAAACGTACTTCGGTCGACAGCTCTTGTATCTCCTTGCGCACCTGCTTCTCGAAATAGTCGAGCAGCACCTTGTCCTCCGGGAGCAGAGGCGGCTTCTGGTCCTCCTCGAGCGGCAATCCGCGGAACCGCGCATGAATCGTGTCCGCAGCGCGCCGGCCCTGGTAGAGCGCGATTGTCACCAGTCCAAGATTGAGCACATCGCCGCCCGCGAAGACCTTCTCATCATCCACCCGCATGAACTCGTCCGCCTTCACCCAGTCCTTCGGACCGGCCTTCAGATTCTCGAGACCATCGAAGTCGGGCTCCTGGCTGATCGAGGGGATGAAACAGGTGACCTCCATGTCGAAGAACTCATCGATCGGCACCGGACGACGCCTGCCGGAATCATCGGGTTCACCGAGCTCCATCCTCTGGCACTTGATCCCGGTCGCACGGTCGCCATTTGCATAAACCTCAATCGGCGTAGCGAGAAAGATGATCTCGATACCCTCCTTTTCCGCCCCGACGATTTCCTCCTCGATGGCGGGCATTTCATTGCGGGTGCGGCGATAGACAATGGTCACATCAGCGCCAAGACGACGGCTTGAACGCGCAGCGTCGATGGCGGTATCACCGCCCCCGACGACGACGACCTTGTCGCCGACCTCCGGCGGTTCACCGCAGTTGACCATGTTAAGAAAACCGGTCCCTGTATAGATGTTCTCCGCATCTTCGCCGGGAATTCCCATCTCGCGGCCCTTATGGGCACCGAGGC
>SDBV01001010.1_pt1 | contig 41432 bp, 32 predicted proteins | sample 2277081 | NCBI WGS metagenome assembly SDBV01 (sample SAMN10402039, study PRJNA504765) | marine sediment metagenome | isolation source: marine sediment core GS10_PC15, 223 cmbsf | place: Arctic Ocean: Southern Knipovich Ridge | collected 2010
GAGCCCGAGCGGAGGTCAAGGCCCGACAAGCAACCGTTCGATGACAACCGTCAGAAAGGAATTCAAAAATGTGTTTTGAATCAGCTATTGACACAAGTTAAGACCGTCGCTTCTCTGTGGCCGAATGGGCCCGATCACCGGAAAACGCCGTCTCTTGCCAGAAACTCATGAACAGAGAAGAGGAACCCGTACTTCTGTTGGTGGAGCGAGTACGCGAATTCCGGATGAACCAGATTTCATCGCCTGCCGTGCCGCTTTCAGCATTACTTCCCTGCTGCGGTTGTTGCATTTCCAGTTGGGACGTTGCCAGATTTACCTGGTTACGAACGTGTTGAACCAAAAGCGGTTGTCGGATGCCCAAGCCACTCGGTTGTATCAACTTCGCTGGGGAGTGGAGGTGCAATTCCGCAGGTTGAAGCAGACGTTCGGCCGCCGCAAAGTGCGAAGCAAGACTCCCGAGCGGGCGAAGGTCGAATTGGATTGATCGTTGATCGGTTTGTGGATGATTCACTTGGTGGCGGTGAAGGAACAAATCAAGATCGGCGAACCGCCGGAACAGAGCAGCGCTAGCTTGGCGATCGGCGTGATACGTCAGATGTTTCTTGGCTGGTCGGACCTTCCCGCCGAGGGCGAGGATTTGTTTTCGCAACTGCAAGCGGCGATGAACGACACCTATCGCCGCAGAGACTCCAAACAAGCGCGCTATCGCCCCAATTACAAAGACAAACCTTCGGCGGGCAAACCGAAAGTCGTACTCGCCAAACGCAAACACAAACAGAACCTCAACGTTTACCGAAAGCATGTGGCTCAAGCGACTTAGAGAAATCCTTAACGCCGTTGCCCTTCGGGGCAAAGGGAAGGGGGCAGCAAACGGCTCCAGAAAAGAGTAGCAACCGGCTAGCCCGCCGCACTCGACGCTTCGGACTCCAGTTGCTCGACGCGGGCGATGTGAATCAGCGCCACGTGCTCGACGTGATCCGCAACGCCTTGGTCGGCGCCGACGGCCACGACCACGCGCGACCGCAGAACGATGACCTGGTCCGGATGACGGAGGTCATAGGCATGGCAGTCCGTCACGTGGATGCGGTACGGCGAGAATGGTTGCTTGCGAGTGAATTCGTGAAGGTCTTCTGCTCTCATACCGGAAAGCCCACTCCACCTGCCGTCAGCGAAAAACAGGGTTGGGCCGCCTTGAGATGAATCGTCACGCGTTGGCCGACTGCATGATCGCCACACTTATCCTACCACGTTTGGCGAGCAGTTCAACCCACCCGGGCCGGCGAACCCCGGCGTGGAGTTCCTCGTGCGGGCGAGATGGGGGTTACATGCACCCCGACGTGTCGGGAACCAGAAGCACTCGAGAATCCGGCTACCAAGACGGGTGCAAATTCCCGCCAACTCGGTTATGCTTACCGGCGTTGCGGGCGTGTCGATCCTCGGGATCAGGACGAAAAACGCCGCACGACGGTGCGGCGAGGACGCAAACTCGGTGGAGGTGTATCCATGAATAGACGCCAAGGCGGAGTCTCCCGCCGTCGCTTTCTGAAAAGCTCGGCCGCCGGCGTGGCGGCGGTCGCCATCGTGCCGCGCCATGTGCTGGGCGGGCCGGGGGAAGTGCCGCCCAGCGAGATCCTCAATGCGGGCCTGGTTGGTTGCGGCGGACAAGGCGGGGAGGATCTCCGCTCGTATATCACCGGCGCCGGCGGTCAGTTCCGCCTGGTGGCCCGCTGCGACGTGAAGTTTCGCCAGCAGGCCGACAACCAACAGATCTACACCGACTTCCGACGCGTGTTGGAGCGGAAGGACATCGACGTGATCAGCGTGGCCACCCACCCGGGCTGGCACTCGTTAATCTCGATTGCGGCCATGGAGGCGGGCAAGGACGTCCTCTGCGAGAAGCCTATGAGCCGCTTCATCGCCGAAGGTCGCGCCGTCGTCGAGGCCGAGAACCAGTTCGGCCGCGTGTTTCAGCTCGGCACCGGCGGCCGCCTGGGAGGAAAGCTCCGCACCCCGCAAAACCTGTTGACCCACAAGATCATGGCCTCCGGGTTGCTGAAGGCGTGTCCGGCCGTGCACATCAAACAAGGCCGGCTGAAAGTGCGCCAGTGGAGCGGGAAAGTGAGATACCCGGCGGAGCCGGTGCCGAAGTCGCTCGACTGGGACTTCTACTGCGGTCCGGCGCCGTGGCGGCCCTTCCATCGTCATCGCTTCGGCGGCAGCCACCGCGGCTATTGGGACTACGAAGGGGGCGGGCTGGCCGACATGGGCCAACATCACTTCGATCCCGTGCAGTGGACTTTCGCCAAGGACTACACCAGCCCGGTCGAAATCGAGGCCCACGCTCCGCCGGCGCATCCGGAGGCCTGTGGACTCTGGGGCTGGGTCGAGTTGAAGTATGCCGACGGGCTGACCTTCGTGATGGACAGCGGCGAGTGGGGCGCCCCCTACGACCGCCGGCAATCCCGTGAGGTGAGCCTCGCCGACCTCGAGACGGACGACCGGAAAACGATCCGACAAATGCCCGATCCGGAGTCCCCGCGGAGCTTTGTCGAAGCGGTCAAGACCCGCCAGAAGTCGGCCAACCATGCCGAGGCCGCGCATCGTTCGGCGACGATTCTCCATCTGGCCAACCTCGCCATTCGTTGTGGACGAAAGATCCTCTACGACCCGGTCAACGAAGAGATCGTCGGCGACCAGCAAGCCAACCGGCTGGTCTATCAACCCGTACGGGCGCCGTTTCGCTTGTAGAAATACTGTTTCCCAAACCTCAGGGAGGTGTACCGATGACGAGATCGAAACTCAGCGTAACCCGCCGCCGCTTCTTGCAGAGTTCGGCGGCGGGCGTGGCGGCGGCGACGATCGTGCCGCGCAACGTGTTGGGACAAGGCGAAACGCCCCCCAGCGAAGAGTTCGGCGGGGCGTTGATTGGCTGCGGCGGCCGCGGCAACGGGACGTTCGGCGGGCTCGGCAAGGGCGTACGGCGGCTGGCCAGTTGCGACGTGAAATTTCGCGATAAGGCCGACGACAAGACGTTCTATACCGACTACCGACGCGTGCTGGAGCGCAAGGACATCGACGTGGTGGCCATCGCCACGCCCCCCGGCTGGCACGCCTTGATCTCGATCGCCGCCATGGAGGCCGGCAAGGACGTGCTCTGCGAGAAGCCCATGACCCGGGTCATCGCCGAGGGCCGCGCCGTGGCCGAGGCCGAAGAGCGCTACGGCCGCATCTACCAGGTCGGCACCTACGGCCGCTTCGGCGGCAATCGCAAGATGCGAAAGATCTTCGAGAGCGGACTCCTGAGAGAGTGCGACACCGTGATCGTCCAGCGCGGCGGCAAGAAGGTCCGCCAGTGGAGCGGCCTGGTGAAGTACGGAGTGCGGGAAGTCCCCGACAATCTCGACTGGGACTTCTACTGCGGGCCGGCGCCGCTGAGGCCGTATAACAGCCATCGCACCGGCGGCACGCATCGCGGCTACTGGGACCACGAGGGCGGCGGGCTGGCCGATATGGCCCATCACAGTTTGGACCGCCTGGCCTACGAATACGCCCGCGACCTGACCGCTCCCGTGGAAATCACCCCGCACGCCCCGCCGCAACATCCCGAGGCATGCGGTATGTGGGGCTGGTGCGAGATGAAATACGCCGACGGCTTCACGCTGGTGCTCGACAGCGGCGAGTGGGGCGAGCGCTACAACCGTCTGGAAAACCGGCACACCAGTGAAGGGGACGTGAGAAACATGCTCAGCGAAGAGGATCGCCGGAGGCTCGACGAGATGCCCGATCCCGAGCCGCTAGTCAGCTTCCCCGACGCGATCCGCACCCGCCAACAGGCCGGCGGACACGCGGCGGCTTCGCACCGCGTGGCCACGATCTACCACCTGGCCAACATCTCCTTCCGCTGCGGACGCAAACTCCGCTACGATCCGGCCAAGGAGGAATTCGTCGGCGACGAAGAGGCCAACCGACTGGTGTACCAACCCACCCGGGCCCCGTGGCGTCTGTAACGCGTGGCGCCTGTGGTAACACGGCTTTACCGTCCGAGGCTACTAACCGAACCTGCCAACAACCAAGGGAACCTGACCATGGCAATATCCGAAGAACTGAAGAACCTCGTCGCCCAGATGCCCGATCCGGACGGCCGAGGGATGTTGACCGAGAACATCGATAAGGAAAAGATCGAAGCGGCCATTGCCGAGGTTTACAAGGGCGGCCGCGAGAGCGTGCTCGCCCTGGTCGAGATGCTCGGCGAGCCCGGCAGCGAGGAGGACGTCAAACCCCACTATGCCTTGCATTGCCTGGCCAACTACGTGCTGATCGTCGAAGACGAGAAGGCCCGCAAAGAGTTGGCCGAGACCCTGGCCGGGCAGCTCGGCGGCCATCTGTCGGACTATCACAAGGCGTTCTTGTGCCAGGAGTTGCAGTGGGCCGGCGGCCAAGAGGCCACTGCCGCACTGGGACGACTGCTGCTCGACGACGGGTTGGTTGAGCCGGCCACCATGGCGCTGACGGCCATCAAGGACGGTGCCGCCGAGCAGTTCCGCGCGGCGTTGCCCAACGCCAAGGGCAAGTGCCGGCTGAACGTCGTGCAAGGCCTGGGCGCCGTCGGCGACACGCAATCGACCGCCGCTTTGATGCATGCCCTGAGCGATCCGGACCGCGAAGTGCGGCTGGCGGCCGGTTGGGGGCTGGCGCGGATGGGCAACGCCGGCTCGGTCGACGCGCTGATCAAGGCGGCCGACGCCCAGCCCGGCTGGGAGCGGATCCAGGCCACCAAGCACTGTCTCGTGTTGGCCGAAAAGCTCACCGCGGCCGGCCAGAAATCTCCGGCCACAAGGATCTATTCCCACCTCCGCAACACCCGCAAGGATCCTTCCGAAAAGTACATCCGCGACGCGGCCGAGAAGGCGCTGCAAGCCGGCTAGCCGCCATAGTAGCCATGTCGCTGGAGCGAGATGAAGCCCAGTCTTTGTCTGAAAATGCGCTGTAGTAGAAGGGTGGCTGGGGCAAAGCGCAGCGGTGCCCCAGGGAATCGAGGGGTCTGGGGGTTCGCTGCGCTCAGCCACCAGCCACCCAGAGACCGTTTTCAGACGTCGTTCAGACCGAGCAGATCGGCCCAATCGACCGGCGCGTCGAACCGCGTGCCCTGCCAGGCGACTTCCCCCAGCACCGGCGGGACACACCGGGCGGCCAACTCTTGACGGTTCGTCGACAGGCTGGCGTCGTCGCAGCCGGCAACCGGATGGCTTTCAACGGGATGGTTGAGCACCACGCCGGCGATTTCCAGACCGTCACGAAAGGTGGCCGCGGTGATCAGGGTTTGCAGCGTTTGGTTGATCGTGCCCAAGGCGTTGCGGGTAACGACAACCAACGGGAAGCCGAAGTCGTAGGCCAGGTCGGCCACGTACTCTTCTTCACCCAACGGCGACATCAGCCCGCCGACGCCTTCGACCAGAATCACGTCGGATCGTGCCCGCCAATACTCCAAACCGCTGCGGAGCAACGCCGCGTCGAGTTGTTTTCCTTCCGCCCGAGCGGCAAGATGAGGGGCCAAAGGAGCCGCGAAACATTGCGGGCAGACGCGATCCAACTCGCCGGGACACCCGGCGGCGTCGCCGAGCGTCACCGCGTCGTCGGAAACCAGCCTGCCGCCTTGTAGCCGGCAGCCGCTGGCCGCCGGCTTGTAGACGCCCAGGCGACGCCCCGCCGCCAGCAATTCCCGGGCGATCAGGGCCGTCACGTAGGTCTTGCCCACTTCGGTGTCGGTACCTATGATGAACAGTCCTGGAACGCGGTTGGGCATGGTCCGGTAATTGTATGCAAAGCTCAAAGCCGTGCAAAGCCATGCGTCGACAAATCTCCGGGCTGCAACGAGCTGGAAAATGAAATGACGTTGCTTCACCCCTGGGCAATTTGGATCGGAGCCTTCGCGGCGGCCGGGCCCGTGGTGGTCCATCTGCTGACCCGCCCACGCCCGGTGCGGATGCCGCTGTCCACACTGCGGTTCGTCCGCGAGGCGGTCCAGCAGCGGCGGGCCCGGCATCGGCTGCGGGACCTGATCGTGCTCTTGCTGCGAACCTTGGCCGTGCTGTTGCTGGCCTGGGCGGTGGCCCGGCCGCAATGGGGTGAGAAACCACTGATCTCCGATCGCCAGGCCGGCGACGCGATGCGGGTCGTGATCCTCGACCTCAGCCAGAGCATGGCGGCTACCCACCGTGGCATCGAGGCCGTCGAACGGGCGCGTACCACCGCGGCCGGCTACCTGCGGTATCGGCCCGGACTGCGAGCGAACCTGATCCTTGCGGCGGCGGCGGCCCGGCCGGTCTTCGAGGAACCCTCGACCAACTTCGACGCCCTGCGCGACGAACTGGCCCGCTGCCAAGCGCTGCCCCAACGGTTGGACGTCAACCGCGCGCTGGCCGCAGCCGCCGAGATGCTCGCGCCGGCGTCGGAAGACGACGGTCGGGCTGGCGAACTGGTGATCGTCAGCGATTTCCAACGCGCCAACTGGGCCAAGGCCGATTTCTCTCTGTTGCCCGCCGAAACCAAGATCCAGTTGGAATCCACCGCAGCGGCCACGGCCTCGCCGAACCTGGCGATTCTGCGGGCCGAGGGCCGCGCGCAGAGTGCGCGCGGCGGCAGCGTACAACTGAAGGTCGAAGTGGGCAACTACACGCCCACGCCGCGGAAGGTTACCGTCGAGGTGGCCATCGGGGAGTCGACCTGGCGGCTGGAGGCGACCTGCCCGGCCCGTCAGAGCACGACGCTGACCGAAGAGATCCAACTTCGTGGGCAAGGCTGGCAATCGGGCCAGGCGCGGCTGGTGGATGTGGAAGACTCATTGGCCGCTGACAACGTGCGTCCCTTGGTCGTCGAGATTCCGCCCAAGCCGGTCTATGCCTTGATCACCCGTCAGCCGGCCCATCTGCGTCCTTCGTCGAGCCATTTTCTCGAGTGTGCGTTGGTGCCCGACGGATTGCTCAAAGAAAAAGCGTCGGCCCGGGTCGACCGCATCGATCCGTCGGATCTGGACGCCTCGGCGCTGGCCCCGGCCAACCTGATCGTTTTGGACCATCCCGGCAAGTTGGACGGCGAGGCGATCAAATTGCTGGCCGCTCTGTTGCGTCGGGGGCGGCCGATCCTGTACGTGGCCGGCGAGCTGATCGACGCCACGAATTTGAAGCTTCTTTCGGAGGCCGCCGGCAGCGGGCTGCAAATGCCGGTCGAGTTCCTCCCGCCGCCGGCCGGACAGATCCGCCGCGACCTGTTCCTGGCGTCGGTGGCCCGCGAGAATCGGGTCTTCGACGTCTTCGGCGACAGCCTCGGCGCGATCACCGGCCGGCTCCGCTTTGCCGGCGGGCTGAGTTCACGGCGGCTGGAAGGCGGCCTCGAAGACGACGTGCTGGCCACCTACAGCGACGGATCGGCGTGCGTGGTGCTGACCTCCTCCGACGCCGGGTCCTTGGCCGTGGTCAATGCCGATCTGAGGGCCTCGAACCTGGCCAAGACGCCGGCCTTTGTCCCGCTGCTGAGCGAACTGGTCGCCGGGATGCTGGACCGCAATCGGGGATCCCGGGCCGCCTTGTGCGGCGAGCAACTGGTGGCGTATCTGCCCAGCGAAGCCGGCCCGGCGACCGGGCTGCAGATCGTCGCCCCGCAAGCGGCCACGGCGGAAACTCCGGACGGCCGCTTCGGCCAATTGGCCGATGAAAGCGTGGGCGTCGCCTGGCACTGGCCCCAGCCGAGCCGCCCGGGCGTCTACCGGGTGCTGCGCGACGACCGCACCGTGTTCGCCATGGCCGTCAACGTCCCGGCCGAAGAGAGCCAACTCGACGGCCTCCCGCCGGAGGTGTTGACCGGACGGCTGGCCGCCGGGCGGAGCATGTACTTTCGCGGCGCCGCCGCAGCGGACGACCGCCGCGACGACGTCTGGAAGTGGTTTGCCGTCGGCTGCGTGGTTTGCATGTTGGGCGAGTTGGCCGCCCTGTTGGCGTTTCGGACTTGAATTCCATGAGACACATCACCCTCGATCCCTACATCCCGTTGGCCCTTTGGGTGCCGCTGGCGTTGGCCGCCGCGATGCTGCTGGGGTGGTACGCCGTGGCTGTCCGCGGCCGTTTCTCGCCCCGGCGGTGGGCGGGAGTGATGATCCTGATGACGATCGCCGTCACCATACCGCTGGTGATTCTGTTGAACCCCACGTGGCTTAAGCGGATCCCGCCGCCGGCCGGCAAACCGTTGCTGACGATCCGCGTCGATCGATCGGACAGTATGTTGACTCCCGATGCCGAAGGCGGCGCAACGCGACGCGCGGTGGCCGACCGGCTTGCCCGGCAGATCGAGTCCGAGCTGAGCGACCGCTACGAGATCCGCGTGCGCCCCTTTGCATCCGACGCCGCGGCAACCGACCTGGCGGCGGCGATTGAGGAGGTCCTCGACACCGACCGGCCGCAAGGCCAGGCCGTGCTGTTGCTGAGCGACGGCATCCACAACGCCGCCGGCGGCACGGCCCGGGTCCTCGAGAGTATCGCCAAGGCCAAGGCCATGGCCGCCCCGGTGTACGTGGCCACCATCGGCGGGCAGACCGGGGTGAAGGACCTGGAGGTGAGCGTCAACATGCCGCAGGAGTTGGCGATGGTCGGCCAAGGGGTCCCCGTCGTGGTCACCCTGCGACAGCGCGGCTCCTCGGCCGGCGGCACCTCGCTCTGTTTGGTCGCCGACGGAGAAGTCATCGAGCGGCGCGACGTGAAGTTGGTGCCCGACGGAGCGACCGAAGAGGTTTTCGAGATCACCGGAAAAACCGCCGGACTCTACCGCTACGAACTCCGCGCCGAGCAGTTGCCCGAGGAAGTCACCGCGGTGAACAACCGGGCAACCTTGCTGCTGCGGGTGGTCGACCAGCCGGTGCGGGTGCTGCTGTTGGAAGGCAAGCCGTACTGGGACACGAAGTTCCTCATCCGCACGCTTTCCCGCGACCGGTCGGTAGAGCTGGTCAGTTTCATCCGCATGGCCCCGGGTCGGCTGTTGAAGCGGACGATCTCCCGTCCCGCCGCGGCCAAGGACGCCGAAAAGGCCAAGGGGGACCGGCCCGACACCGTCGCCGTGCGCAGCGAAAACTGGACGATCGAAAAGGACGCCGGCAAGATCCTCGCCGCCGAGGACGCCTTGGACTCCTACCAGATCGTCGTGCTGGGCCGCGACGCCGACGTGTTCCTCAGCGACGAGGCGCTCGCCCGGCTGAAGAAATGGCTGATCGAAAGTGAAGGGTCGCTGGTCTGTTTCCGCGGTCCGCCGTCGTCTCAGATCAGTCAGCGGCTGGGCGAACTGATGCCGGTCCGCTGGTCGCCGGCGGGCGAGTCGCGGTTCCGCGTGCAATGGACCTCGGCCGGCCAGGCCCTGCGATGGCTGCCCTCGGCCGGCGACGAAGACGCCCTGGCCGGCCTGCCCTCGCTGGCCACCGACAGCCGGACCCAGCCGCCGAAGCCATTGGCCGTGGTGCTGGCCACCCGCGCCGACGACGACCCCGCCGGGCAAAGCCCCGTGATCACCTACCAGCCGGTCGGCAGCGGGCGGGTGGTGGTGGTGGAAGGCGCCGGCATGTGGCGTTGGGCGTTCCTTGCACCCGAGCATCGCCAACTCGACAATGTCTACGGCCAGCTTTGGCGGAGCCTGATCCGCTGGCTGCTTTCCAACGTGGGGCTATTGCCCTCGCAGCAGCTGGCCCTGCGGACCGACAAAGTCACCTTCAGCACCACCCAAAACGTAACCGCCACGCTGCTGGTCCGCGAAGACCAATTGCAATCGGAGGTCCCGCCGGTCGAACTCACCGGCGGACCGCTCGCCGAGCCCCGCACGATCACGCCCACGCCGTCGGGCAACTCCCCGGGCCAGTTCCGCCTTGCGCTGGGCCGGCTTTCGGAGGGAGCCTATCAGATCCGCGTGGTGGGGCCGGCCGCCGACGAGGTCTCAGGCGTGGCCGCGTTCGACGTCCGCGGCAATTTGAAAGAGCGGCTCGACGTCCGCTGCCGGGGTGACCTGATGAAACGTATTGCCGAAGACAGTGGCGGCGCCGTGATCGACAACGCCGATCCCCGCCGACTCGACGAACAGTTCGATCGGCACTTGACCCGCAGCCGCCCGCAGCGTACCGTGCAGACTACCGCCTGGGACCGCTGGTGGGTGCTGCTGGCGGCGTTTGCCTTGTGGGGCACCGCTTGGGGAGTGCGCCGTTGGTCGGGGTTGGTTTGAATTGGGGAAGAGGGAGGGGGATTCACCAGTAGAGTAGACGAGGGCAACCGCTCTGCGGTTGCCCTCGTCTACTCTACTGCCTCGGTGGTGAGTTACTTCCCAAGACCCAGATAAGGACGTAATCATGGCAAGCCCATCGCTTCGGACGCGACTTCGCAGCGTACGCCGGCGGTTGTTGGTGATCGGCTCGGCCGGCGGCGCCGCCTGGGGACTGGCCTTGGCGGTGGTGTTGCTGTTGGCGGGGGCCTGGCTGGATCTGCTGTGGGAGTTTTCGCCCCCCTGGCGGATCGCCACGCTGGTGGCCGCAGCCGCCGTCGGCGCGATGCTCCTCGGCGCGTTGATCCGGATCACCGCCCAAGCCGGCCGCGACGTCCCCATCGCCCGACGGCTGGACCGGGCCGCCGGCTCCGGTGGCGACGTGCTTACCCGCTTGGACCTCGACGAACCGTTTTCCTTAAAACGTCCCACCGCCGCCAGACACCCCGAGCTGACGGCCGGCCTGGCCCGGCTGGCCGTCGACCGTGCCGCGTCGGTGGCCGCCCGTGTTCCGTCGGCGGCCGCCGTGCCCGCCCGGCCGCTGGGCCGGTCGTTGGGTACCTTGGTGCTGCTGCTGGCCGGCGTCGCCCTGCTGACGCTGTGCCTGCCGGGGCTCGCCCGAACCCAGTGGAATCGCTTCACCGACCCCTATGGCGATGTGCCGCCTTTCTCGCAAACGCACTTCGAGGTCAGCCCCAAGGGGGCCGAAGTGCTTTACGGCGACCCGTTGGAAATCCACTGTGTAACCAGCGGCGCGGCGGTCGATCAACTTCAACTCGTGTTGCAGCACGACACCGGCCAGCAAGAGACCCTGCCGATGTTCCCCGAACCGGATGGTCACTGGCGGGCCGCCCTGGCCAAGGTGCTGCGGCCGGCCGTCTACTACGTCCGCGGCAACCGGGCCCGCAGTGAAAGATACCACCTTGACGTGATCACCGTGCCGCGGATCGAGAGCGTGCGGGTGCGGATCACGCCGCCGGCCTATACCAACGAAGCGTACTACGAAGGGCCGCTGCCGAAAGACGGCCTGGCGGGACTGCCCGGCACCGAGGTCCGCATCTGGGCGCAGAGCAATCGGCCGCTTTCCGGAGGCACGGTCACGGTGACCGGTCCGCAGGATTCGACCGACGTGACCATGCGACCCACCGCCGGCGACAACCGGGAAGTGGTCGGCCAGTTCGAGATTTCCGCCGACGGCAAGTTCCAGCTCACCGTGACCGACGCGGCCGGCCAGGCGTCGCGGGAGGTCTTCTCCGGCGGCATTACGCTGCTGGCCGACCAGCGGCCGTTCGTCCGGCTGCTGCAACCCCGCAAGACGTCGCTGGCCACGCCCAGTGCGGTGCTGCCGGTGGTGCTCTCGGGCGAGGACGACTACGGCATCTCGCGGGTGCAGCTCTACCGCAGCCTGAACGACTCCCGCCCGTTGCCGGCCGACGTAGCGGTCGCCGAGCCGCCGCCGCGGAAGGTGTACGAACAGGCTTACTTGCCGCTGGCCGCTTACGGCCTCGAGCCGGGCGACGAGATCAAGCTGTTCGGCCGGGTGGAAGACAACGACCCGGCCGGGGCCAAAGGATCCGAAAGCTCGGTGGCCACCGTCCGCATCATTTCGCAGGAGGAGTTCGAGCGGATGCTCCAGGTGCGTGAGGGCATCGAGGTGCTGATGTCGAAGTACGCCGAGGCCCGGCGGCGAATGGAAGGACTGGCCAAGGACGTCCGGGGGCTGCAAAAGAAACTCGACGGCCAGTCGCCGGAAGGTCCCGTCAACCCGGAAAACCGCGAAGAAATGCGGCGGATGGTAGAGCGGCTGCGGAAGGAATCGGCCGAGCTGCGCAAATCGGCCCGGCACAAGCTGCCGTTGGACATCGACAAGAATCTCACGCCCCAGCTCGAACAACTGGCCTCGATCTCCTCGGCGGTGGCGGCCGAACTGGAAAAGCTCCTGGCCGACTCCGAGCTCTTGAACGAGCGGCTGGCCAAGAAACTGGAAGAGATGAACAAGAAGCTCGGCGCCGGCCGCGAGCAGTTCGAGCAGATGGCGACCTTGCCGCTGGAGCAACTGGCGGCCGTGTTCCCGCTGATCGCCGACCAGTCGCGGTTCGTGATGCTGGCCTTGCACCAGCAGGATCTGGCCGAGCGGTTGGCGGCGCTCGAGGGCCGCGACGGTGAGGACAACCCGGCGCTGAAGACCCGCATGCGCGACCTGGAGGAAGAGCAGCGGCAGCTTCGCGAGCAACTGGGCGAACTGTTGGACGACATCGAGGACCACATCCAGCAGGTCCCCGACGAGCCGGAGTTCGACAAGCTGCGCGAGACGGCCAGAAAGTTCGTCGACGACCTGCGCCAAAGCGGCGCGGCGGAGGCCATGGCCGCGGCGGAGGCCGGCCTGGCCGAATTCTCCGGCACCCGCGGCCATCAAAAGGCCCAACAGGCGGCCGACATCCTGGAAAAGTTCCTCAAGCAGTGCCAGGGCGGAGGCATGGCCGAATGCGCCGGGGGCTGTTTGATCTTCCAGCCGAAGCTGGGCGGCTGCCTGGGCAACACGGTGGCGCAACTGTTGGCGCAGATGGGTATGCCGGGGACCGGCTCGGGCAGCGGGACGGGTTCCGGCGCCGGCAGCGGTTACAGTGCCCGGCGCAGCGCCATGCCGAACATGGGGCTCTACGGCGGCATGCCCGGGATGGGGGAAGCCTACGGCGAAGCGGCCGGAAGCGAGGGTTCCCGTGCCGATTCATCGGGCGATCACCGCCGCGGCGGCGCCAACCCCGACGCCCCCACGCTGATCGAATTGCCCGCCGAAGCGGCCGCCGCCGGCATCAGCGAAGGGGCCGTTCCCGTGCGTTACCGGCGTCAGGTCGGCCAATACTTTCAGCGAATCGCCGAAGAAAGGGAAGTGAGATATCCGTGTATTGCGTTACGATCTCCCACCGCCGGGGCCACGCGTTGTCACTACCCGGCGTGGGCGCCGGGGGTAAACCATCATCGCAAAGCATGGATATGATTATGCAACGAAACCCGATCACCCGCCCCATGGCCCTCTTCGCGGTCGCCGCGCTGGTCTCCGCCCTGGCGATGACTTCCATCGGGCGTGCCCAAACCGGCCAGCGCGATACGAAATCGGTTCGGCCGTCGCCCGCGCCGCTTGTTGCCGACGCCCGCCGGTCGGGCGGCGAGCCGGAGGGCATCGTTCAGGTGGCCAACCTGGTCTACGCCGGCACCAAGAGCAGCCGCTGTTTCTCGGACTATTTCCTGGTCAAGGCCCAGAAGGAATCGGCCATCTCGACCAGCCGCCGCTTCCATGCGGTGAAGCTTAGCAGCAAAGACATCTACGAGTTCCCGTTGCTGATCATGACCGGCGAGGGCACCTTCCGGCTGGCGGACGCCGAACGGGAAGGCCTGCGGCGGTACATCGAGCGGGGCGGGTTCCTGCTGGCCTCGGCCGGCTGCTCCTCGAGCGAGTGGGATCGATCGTTCCGCCACGAGATGGCCACGATCTTCAAGGACCATCCGCTGCAGCCGATCGAACTCGATCACCCGATGTTTCATACGGTCTACGAGATCAAACAACTCAAGTCCGCCCACGGCACGCCGCGTCCGCTGGTGGGGATCAGCATCGACGGCCGCCTGGGGGTCGTCTATTCGCAGGACGGCCTGAACGACACCGGCCACACCGAGGGCTGCTGCTGCTGCGGGGGAAATGAACTGCTCAACGCGACGAAGATCAACGTGAATATCCTGGCCTATGCGCTGGTCTATTGAGGGGGAGAGTCGCTCGCACCCCGCCGAACGCAGTCGGCGGGCGTTTCCGGGTGTTGTTAGCCGTCGATCGGCCAGAACAACCCGCAGGTGGTCCCGCCGTCGACGTAGAGGATCTGTCCGGTGACGAATGCCGAGGCTTCCGAGGCCAGAAAGATGGCCGCCCCCACCATGTCTTCCGGCTGGCCGATGCGGCGGATGGGCGTGTTCTGCTGACGCCAGCGGTTCATTTTCTCGTTGCTTTCCCACACCGGCCGGGCCAGTTCGGTCATCGTGAATCCCGGGCCGATCGCATTCACCCGAACGCCGTGCGGGCCCCATTCCATGGCCATGCAGCGGGTCATCTGGCTCATGGCGCCTTTGCTCATCGCATAGGGCGCCACCCGGCTCAGCGGCCGGTGGGAATTGATCGAGTCGATGTTGATCTGGCATCCCCGCCCGGCGCGGATCATCTGCCGGCCGACCGCCTGGGCCATCATGAAGGCGCCCTTGGTGTTGACGTTGGTGATCGCGTCGTACTGCTCTTCGGAATACTCCTCGACGGGCATTCGCTTGTTGATTCCGGCGCAGTTGACCAGGGTGTCGATACGGCCGAACTCGTGGATCACCTCGTCGACGACCCGGCGAACGGCCGGCGTATCGACGACGTCGCAGACCTTGGCCTTGACGGAGCCGTTTTGAGTACAGATTTCGCGGGCCGTCTGCTCGATGGTCTCAGCCACTCGGCCGGTGATCACCACCGTAGCCCCGCGCCCGGCGAACCCTTCCGCGATGGCGCGGCCGATCCCGCGACTGGCCCCGGACACCAACACCACCTGTCCCCGGACGGAAAACAATTCATCGGTCATGGATCGCATGCTCCTCGTGGTTCCTGTCACCGCACGATGCCGGTTGTGGGCGGCGACTCGGTTGGCGACGGCGTGACGCCAGCCCTCGATCACGGTCGCAGCCGCCTCCCACAAGATAGCAACTCGACGCCGCCGGTCAAGGGACCCGCGGTCGAAGTCGGCCGTTAGTAGTCCGTTTCGTAAGTTCCTGGGAGGTTCTGGAATCAAATCCGTGGTTGCCCTGAATCCGTGGGGGACTTGCTCCGTTGTTTTCCCCCACGGATTCAGGACAACCACGGATTCATGAACCACCGGTCGTATCCGATGATCTTACGACGACCCCCAGGGCCAGGAAACGACTTTCGCCGAAGATCACCCTTGCGGCGCCGGCTTGCCGATCAGGGCCGGCCGGCGACGGGTGGGATGCCGTCGAAGTAGCGTTTCGTATAGGGACAAGCGGCGATGCAGATGCCGCAGATCGCCTCCTGGGTCGCTGCTTTTCGGGCCTGCCGTTGCGCTTCTCGCCAACAGGCGAAGGCATCGAAGAAATCGGCGCGATTCAGCCTCGGCTCCCAAGGCCGCCCCGACGGTGCTCCCCCCGGGCAGGCGTCCACACAGGCGGTGCAGTCGCCGCAACGCAACGCGGTCACGGGCGTGCCCAGCGGCAGCGGCGCATCGGTCAGCACGGTGTTGTAGCGGACCGCCGAGCCGTAGGTTTCGTTGATCAACAACGCACACTTGCCGATCCAGCCGACCCCGGCCAGGGCGGCCACGGTTTTGTGGGGCAGTGGGGTGGCGAGCGTTTCCTGATCCAACTTGACCACGGTCGCTTTCCCCGGCACCGCGTGAAACCCGCACCCGCGCAACAGCCGAGCACCATCCTCGGCAAGGCAATTCAGCAGTGCATTGACCCGCTGATATTCGGCCACGTACGCCCGGGTCGGACCGTCGGCAATCCCGCCGACGACCGATCGGTCCAGCGCCACACCGATAGAAATCCCCCGCGGCAGGTTTTCGCGCATGTACCGGGGCAGGCACCGCAGATCGCCGCAAGCGACGACCCCGGCGCCCCGGCCTGTCAGGAATTCTTGAAGTTCAGCGAACAGTTCGGCTTCAGCCATGCGAATTTAGCCTGGTTTATGGGGAGCACTAAATCTAGTCGTGGGACTAAATATCCGCCCGATCGGCCTCGTTTTGTGCCCAGCCGTCCAAGCGCTGCCACCGTGCCACACCAGGCAGCGTCGGGGGGGGGTGCCGTACGCCTAGGCTCACACCATGCCCGGTTACCGCCAGGCGGTGGACTGTAGCTGGTTGGGTGGCGGAGTCTTTCCTCGGCAACGACAGGGGGTGCGCTGACCATCAGCGGGAGGTTTCGGCGCGCCGGACGCTCATTTTCAGTGTACGTACCGTTGAGGTAAACGGTAGGGGATGCAGGAGAAGACGATCCGTGGTTGCGCCGGGTGCCACTGGCGTCGGAGGAAAAGCCCCAGCAAGAGGATTAGGAGGTTAGGGGATTAGGGAATTGGGGATTGGGGCTTGAGTTTGTCCTGGCAACCCTAACAGCCTAACCTCCTAACAACCAGACCTCTGAGCCTTGCCGTGGCCCGCCGTCGGCCGGGGAAAAAGCGAAAACTCCACGCCCCTTTCACCGCAACATGTTCTCCGCGGGCCGGCTCGGTGGCCGATAACTTGCCTAGTAAAAGGGATTTACGTCGATTAGAATGATGCAAAGTGGACTTGCCTCGCCGGGCAGCAAAACCAACAAATGGCCGCAAAACCGGGGCTAAGTGATGATTCTGAAACGGTTTGCGTCGATTCACGTGCAACCCTTCCAAAAGGTAATTTGCGCGACTCGACTTACGGCGACCGCTGTTGCAGCAGAGGCGACCGAACTCGGTTCGACACAGGGCGTTACGAATTCACCCGCTCGATGCCCGCCGCCGTAAGCCGATTTCACCCCATCTATGTTCACCCGGCATACCACGTGAATTCACCCGGCATGCGACGTTAACTGGACCGTTGCCCCGCGACATCAGCCCACGACATCAGACGGTACAGGCCGCCCGCATATTCCAGGCGTGGTGGTAGTGGCATTCTGGCAAGGCAGCAAGTCGGCGCGGGAAACGCAACGCGAAGATTGAATGTTCAGAGTCCGACCCCGTCATTCCCCGCCCTCGGCCGGGTGTTTCCACCTGGGCACGAATTGCCGGCTTGTTGGCCGTCGTGTGTCTTCGATACTGATGTGCGTCAGTCTGCGAAGGAGACGGCGCTGCTACACCGACCTATCCGCGATCGTTTCCTCCTGCGACGTTTCTCTCAAGCCCAGCAACGGTTTCAACAACTCCCGTTCCTCAATCGGCAGTCCCAGCAAAACCCGCACGTCCGGCTTCTGCCGGTAGCGGACCGCCGCGTCGAGCAGCCGCAACGGGATCTCCAACTCCGGGTAGGCCCGACCCAACTCCTGCCACACGTCCAGCCACGCCCGGGCAACCTCGTCACCGATCCACGAAATGCCCAGCGTGGGGACGCTCCGCACCAGCCCCTGCCCCAACGCCGAAAGGACACGGTGCTTGTCGAACAGCTCGATCCAGGTCTCGATGTGCCGCCGCCACGTCGCCACCTCCTGCGTACGAATCAACATGTTGCGGACAATGGCCACCTCGCCCACTCCACCAACCCCGCCTTCTTCGCCAAAGCGACGCAACGTCTCGTCCAACGCGACGATGGCTTCATCCCAACGTCCCAGCACCGCCAGAACCACCGCTCGATTCGAGCAGGTATGAAAGTCGAAGTCTACCGACGCGAGTTCCAATGAACGATCGAAGCAGGTCAACGCTTCTTCATGCCGCCCAAGACTGCTCAGCACCTCACCTCGGCTACCACAAGCCCACTCGTCATCGGGATCGAGTTCCAACAGTCTCTCAAACACTGTCAGCGATTCCTCGCGCCTCCCCAACCTGTACAGGATGACGGCACGACACGCCAAGCCTGACGGAACGTTCGGTTCGATGTCCAGAGCCTTGTCGACCGACACCAACGCTTCCCCGAACCGGCCCATCGCACGCAGACACCAAGCACGCGCTTCCCACGTGATCGCACCGTTGGGGGCAAGTTCAATCTCCTTGTCGTGAGATGCCAAGGCCTCTTTATAGCGTTTGAGTTGATGCAGCGCAATAGCACGCAATCTCCATGTGTTCGCATTATTGGGGTCAACTTCGCTCGCCTTATCGCAGGATGCCAAGACCTCTTCATAGCGTTTGAGTTGATACAGCACCATAGCACGGACTTCCCATGTGCTCGCATCCTTGGGGTCAAGTTCGATCGCTTTGTCGCAAGATGCCAGGGCCTCGTCGTAGCGTTTGAGGTTCGCCAGTACAGTAGCCCGGTCTAGCCAACTCCACGCATCCTTGGGGTCAAGTTCGATCGCTTTGTCGTACGATGCCAGGGCTTCGTCCTCGCGGTCCAGCTTCCGCAGGCAGTTCGCACGTTTGATCCAATCGGACGGGTCGCCACGGGTCTCGGCCAGTTCTTCGGCCACCTGCAATGCCGAACCGAAGTCATCGGTTTCCAGGCTTTTCCGGTAGTCTCTCAGGCAGGCTGCCAACCGGGGGTCGTCCGGTTCCTGCACCACCGTTTCAATCGCCCGTTGCAGATCCTCGTGATGCAAGTCCGTCTTCCACTTGAATGAATTGAGGCGGTCAGCCAACTCGGCGTGCGAATACCAGTTCCGCAGAAAGGCCACCAGCAGCCGGATCGACTTGCCGCGGAACTTCTTGGCGTCTCGCGAGATCCGCATCAGCGGCTCCCGCAGTTCGTAGTAGGACTCGCGGCCGGCCTGATGCGTGCGGACGTACCCTTTATCGCGGAGCTTTTTCAGTTGGCTCGAAGCGGTCTGATGCGTCACGCGGTTGTGTTCGGCAATTTCGCCGACCGAGACCGCGTGACGCCGTTGGCAGAAATAATCGACAATCTTCTTCTGCTGCGGCGACAGGTGGCGGATCCGGTCCTGATAGTAGGGCGTCAGGTCGTCGAGGGTCCGCAATACCGGCTCGACCAACTCGTCGAGCGACTCGCACGTGACCAACTGCGAGAAGATCACGTACACCCGCGGATTGCCGCCGGCCAGATGGTGTACGGCCCGCACCCGGAATCGACCCCGCGGCGTCTGAATCAACGACGCAAGCTGCTCGTTCTCCTGGTGCCGGGCGATCTTGGCCATCATCGTGACGGCGTCCTCGAAGGACAACTCTCGCAGGTGATGCGTCTCGAAGAACCCGTAGAAGGGCGACGTCCGCACCGAAACGCCGCTGAAGAGGCTTTGGGAGGTGGCCAGGATCGTGAAGACGGGGTGGTTCTGGATCAGCGCACGCAGCTTCTCTTGGCCCTGTTTGCCCAGGCCCTTGAAGATCTCGTCGAGGTTCTCGACGATCAGCAGCAGCGTCCCGTCACCCACGGCCCGCAGCAACAACTGCTCGGCGCGCAATTCGGCCTCTTCGACCGAAAGGCCGGGCAGTCGCTCGCATTCCCGTTCTAGTTGCTCGTCTCGGTACTCCTCCTGCAATACACGAAGGATCGTTTGCAGGAAATCCAGAAACGAGACCACGTACTCCTCTTCGCGCAGCCATGCGATCCGCAGGCGGTCTTTGAGATCGGCCTCTGCCAAAACGCGATGGTAGACGAGCGATACCATGTGGGTCTTGCCGATCCCGCGGGGACCGACCAGCAGCGAGTAATGCTTGTTCCCCGTCAGCACGCTCTCGCGAATCAGTTCCACCAGCCGGGCGGCAAGCTCTCCTCGCTGCACAAAGATCGCCTCCAGCGTCTCCGGATCGTCCAGACTGGGGGTGAATCGGGAGAGATAGAGTTTCTTGATCACGGCAGACTCCTGTGGACGCGCCACCATCGTTGGATCAATGGAAAGCGAAAACTGTACGTGCCTTCGTCCGCTTGACGGCGGATGTAATGGTCGCGCTGCAACAAGGTGAGAATTCCTCGCAGCAGTTCCCGGTCGCCGCCGAGGATTTGCCCGGCCGTCTGACTCGCATCCGGGCGCAAAGCGGTTGCCAGGCTGGAACACAACCGGTCGAAATCGACGGGTCCCTTGGCGGCCGCCACTTCGTCCAGTACGGCCAGCACCACGGGAAGCCGATCTTCGCCGTAGTATTCCTTCAACCGGTCGCGGTAGTGCTGCAGGTGCCAGCGATCTTGGTCGTCGACCAATGCCTCGGTAACGATCTGTTCGGCCAGTTTGGCGCCGGCGACGTTGCCCCGGTCCTTGATGGCGGCCACGACCGAGTGGATGTAGTACGGTATGCAATCGGTGGCCCGGGCGATGCTCTCGGCGGTGGCGTCGCGGTCCTCGCACCGGAGTTGTTCGCCGTCGAGCAGTTCCCCGGCCAGAAAACACGCATCTTCGAGAGCCAGTTCCTCCACTTCGATAGTTCGCATGTCGTTGGTGGCGGGGTTGCCGTGACCGGCCTCCCTAAGGGCGGCAGTGACGTGGTGCAGGCCGATGGAACCGGAATAGACCATCCGCAAGCGGCCGTGCATCTGCCGCAGCCCGCGAAGCGTGTTGAGTAGCTCCATGGCAACCGCCTCCCCCGAGTTGTCCGCGATGTTTTTGAGCATCGTTGGAAGTTCGTCCCAGAAGAGGACGACGAGGCGGTCCTGGTGCTCTGCCAGGTCTTCCAGGGTGTTTTCCAGCAGTGATTTCCAGTGCGCGCCGGCGGCTACGGGAAACTTCAGCAGGCCACCGATTTCGACACCGTCGAAATGCTTCAGCAGTGCGGCGACTCGGCCGGTCGTTCGCTTGATCCCGCTGAGATGTTCTGCCACGTCGCGATAGACCCGTTCGACGAAGTCAATGGGCGTGGTGATGCCCTCGACGTCCCTGTACATCGTCAGCAGACCGCCGGGCGTCTCGGCGGCCATCTTCTTATTGATACATGATTTTCCGATGCGTCGCTCGGCGACCAAGACAACGCTCTGGGAATCCAGCGTCTCCCAAAGCCGTTGGATGAGTCGGTCTCGGCCGATGACTTCTTCTGGGGCGATCTCGCCTCCGGGATTCGCTTTCATCAGGTGAGCCTTTCTGTTGGGTCCGTTCGTGAAGCAGCAGGCCAGAACCCAGCCGTGCCGTCAGTATTATACGGCATTCGTGACGTACGTCAAGTGCGACGCACGTCACATTTAGTGGATTTCTTTGGTCTTTTTGGTAGCTGTCTACGTAACGTGTTTGACGATAAGCACTTAAGGCATGGCTAGACACGAGGACGTAAGAATGGAAAGAGGAGCAGAGGATGCGGGTCATTGACGGGTCCGGTTGTACCCGGTTATCGATCACCCGGTGCCCCCACAGAGGTTAATGTGGCATCACTGATATTGGTGGGAAATAATAGTCTGCCATGACCCTGCGACCCTTCGCGGCTCCGGGCGGCCACGAAAGACGGACGATAATCAGTAACGCCCCCCTTCTTACCGGGTAGACATTCCGGGGAAAATCGGTCAGAATGAGGTTCGATGGTCAGGACACGAAGCGAGTAAACCCTTTAGCTGAAAACATTTTCCGTAGGATGGGCTTCCAAGCCCGTCCTCTCACGTGCGAAACCGTGTTGCACCGCCTGTCTCTAGAACTCCCGTACGGTGAATTCTAGCGCCAGGCCCTTCGACAGAATCCACGCCGAGAGGGACGGGCTTGGAAGCCCATCCTACGGCCTTTCTTGCAACGTTAGGGTAAACCAGGAGACGCAAACGATGCACAAGATCACAGAGCGACTCACCAGACGTGCCTTTCTGGGCAAGACGGCCGTTGCCGCGGCGGCGCCACAGGTGATTGCAGGTACTGCCTTGGGAAACCGGCAGAAGGCGCCGGCGGGCGAGCGGGTGACGTTTGCGGTGATCGGCCTTGGGGACCGGGGTCCGGTCCACTTGGGCATGGGTGGCGGCGCCGCGGAGTTGGTGGCCGTGTGCGATACCTGGAAAGAGCGGCGCGAAACGGTCGCCAACCGCTTGAAATGTCCCGGATATGCCGATTTCCGCGAGATCCTCGCACGCGACGACGTCGATGCCGTGGTGCTGGCCGTGCCCGACCATTGGCACGTCCCGATGGCAATCCGGGCTGCCAAAGCGGGTAAGGACATCTACTGCGAGAAGGCGTTGGGAACCAGCGTGACCGAGAACCTGGCCTTGAGGGAAGTCATCAAGCGTTACGCCCGGGTGTTTCAGTACGGGCCGCAACGACGCTCGGGTGACAAGTGGCGCCATGCGTGCGAGTTGGTGCGCGGCGGCCATATCGGCGACGTTCGAGAGATTCACGTCACCGCGATGACCTACGGCCCTTGCGCTCCGAAGGACCCCCAGCCCGCGCCGGTCCCCGATTCACTCGACTATGATCTTTGGCTCGGGCCGGCTCCAGACGTGCCTTACGTGCCCGGTCGATGCCGGTCGCGGGGATGGTATTGCATCTACGACCACAGCCTGGGCTGGATCTCGGCCTGGGGATCGCACGTGCTTTCGATTGCCCAATGGGGCTACGATACGCACCTGGCCGGAATCACCGAGTACGAGGGCACGGGAGAGATTGGGGGGCTGGGACTAAACGACAACCTCGTCAACTGGGACGTGCGGATGCGATCTGCCAACGGCGTGAAGATGACGTTGACCACCGGCGGCAACAACGTGAAGTTCGTGGGCAGCGAGGGATCCGTTTGGGTTGGCGACCGGGGTCAAGGCTCCCAGCCCGAATCGTTGTGGAACACGCCAATCGCCGCCGATTCAATCCGCCTGAAATCCGGCAGCCTGCACACCGACTTCATCGAGTGCGTGAAGACGCGGCAGCCCACGATCAGCCCGATCGACGACGCCGTTTACTCGGATATTGTCAGCCACCTGGCCGATATCGCGATCCGATTGAAGCGTAAAGTGAAATGGGATCCTGTCAAGGAGCAAGTCGTCGACGACGACGAGGCCACCCGTATGCTCACGCGCTCGTTGCGGGATCCGTGGAGGATATAATCAGTGAGATCGCCTTTTCTCCCCTGTAGTTCGTCTGAGGGACGCGCTGTCGATGCCCCGGTCGCCCCGAAATAGAGCACTGCTTCGACGATCGGCGGTCGGCGTCTTCGTCATGTTGGCAGTCTGTGGGTTGGCGTGGGCTGCGACGCCGGACGACTCCAGCGGCGGGCCGGCCTGGTACAGCATCGTTCCGCCGCTGTTGGCCGCCACGTTGGCCCTGGCCACGGGCCGGTTGCGTCTGTGCCTGGTGGCCGCCGTATTGGCCGGGGGACTGCTTAGCGTAGTCGGCGGCGATTTCGGGCCGGGAGAAACCGTGGTGCAAGGTCTCGGCCAAGCGGGCACTTTCTTCCTGCACAGCGTTTGGCCCGGCATGGGCGATACGTCCCATTTGCAGATCCTGCTGTACGTTGTGTTGATCATGGCCATGATCTCGGTCGTGCTGGCGGCCGGCGGTCTGCAGGGTGTGGCCGGTTGGCTGACACGATTTGCGCGATCTCCGCGGTCGGCCAAGCTGGTTACCATGGCTACAGGATTGGTGATCTTCATCGATGATTACGCGAACACGATGATCGTCGGTCCGACAATGCGGCCGATAACCGATCGGCATCGGATCAGCCGGGAAAAGCTGGCTTTTCTGGTCGACGCCACCGCCGCTCCGGTCGCCGGCGTGGCGGTGATCAGCACGTGGATCGGCTACGAGGTCGGTCTGCTCTCGGAGACGGCCCAGTCGTTGGGCATCGCCAGAGACGGATACGCGATCTTCTTCGACGCCTTGGGATACCGTTTCTATTGCATGGGAATGATCGCGTTTGTCTTCTTCAACTCGCTTCTCGGCCAGGATTTTGGGCCCATGGCCAAGGCGGAAGAACGTGCCCGGAAGGATGGGAAGCTGTTCGAGGATCACGCCGAACCGATCACCTCGCAGGCCTTCGCCGCGTCCGAACCCCATCGTCAAGCCAACGTCCATCCGATGGTGGCCGTGGTGCCGATGGTGACGCTGTTGGTGGTCTTCGTAGGCGGACTGTGGATTGACGGGGGCGGATGGACCAAGATGAGCGCGGACATGGCGGCCCTGTTTCGCTTCTCCGTATGGCGGGACGTCCTCTCACAGTCCGACAGCATCTTCTTGTTGGTCTGTGCCTCGGCATCTGGCCTGGCGACGGCCGCGGTGATGGCCTTGGCCGTGGCACGGATTCCCGCGTCGGTTACCTATCGGGCCATGTTGGCCGGTGCGAAGACGAGCCTGTTGCCGCTGAGCGTGCTCGTCTTGGCGTGGTCGTTGCAGGCCTCCTGCGATCGGTTGCAGACCGGGACGTTTCTGGCCAACCTCTTGGCCGAGAAGATTTCGCCGGGGGTATTTCCAGCCTTGGTGTTCTTGGTGGCCGGATTGACGGCGTTCGCCACGGGGACCAGTTGGGGAACGATGGCCATCTTGATTCCCACGGCCATTCCGGTGGCTTTTCAGTTGGACGGTGGAGCGTACGGACCGGTGGCCGTGATCTGCGTGGCTGCCGTGTTGGACGGGGCCATCTTCGGCGACCATTGTTCTCCGATCTCGGATACGACGATCATGAGCTCGGCCGCCTCGGCGTGCGATCATCTGGCCCACGTTCGCACGCAAATGCCCTATAGCCTGGTGGTGGCCGCGATGGTTTTGTGCGTCGGTTACTTGCCGGCCGCCGGGGGCATGTCGAAGTGGGTTGGAATCCTGGCAGTCGTCGTGTTGCCGGGCCTGTTATTGCTCGGGCTGAAGACCAGGACGCGGCGGAGGTGACCCGGTGTGAAATGTTGTCGCAAATACAGAAAGGACCTTGGTGATGAGGCCAACCGTCCGATTCTTGAACGACGAACTTATCCGGCAGATTATCGACGAGGCCGTCAGCATCCTCAACCATCAGCGGCATTGTCATCAGCTAAATGGAAAAAGCAAGGCGCGTCGTGCATACGGCCATGGAGCTGAGATAGCCGAAATACCGTCCGATCTGGTGTTGGTTCGGCCCGCTGTATCGGCAAGCCAACTCCAGGGCCAGAGCCTTGGCGTGGCCCTGGCATAGCCCACTCAAAACCTGAAAGGGCCGTGTTTTTTTCCGCCTAGAAAAGATCGCAACTTACTGCTGTTAAACAACTTCCGAATATACGCTCCGGTCTTCTTGGCGGTTTTTTCCCGGACGGGGTTGATGCAACTGAAGATTTACATTAGAATCATCGATAGTGAGAATGATTCTCAGTTTTACTCGGCCTTCAACCCCCTCCTTTGGTCAGAAGCCTTGGATGACAAGTGGGTCCGGCTTAGCGAACTGCTGATCGGCCAGTCGGCGCTGGTTCGACGCGTCACCGGTCACGCCGACGACGTCCACCGGCTGGAAGAGTTCGGGCTGTGTGGCGGCACCCGTATTCAGATGTTTCGTCGCGGCAACCCTTGTATTCTGCGCATGGCCGGCAACAAAGTCTGCTTGCGGGCCGACGATCCGCTCCGGATCCTGGTCGAGCCGGACGCCGCGTAAGGCTGGCGGTCTGTGGAAAGTGGGGGCGATGCTTGAGCGATGTCGATCCGGACTGAAGACACCACGCTGACGGTTGCCTTGATCGGCAATCCCAACACCGGCAAATCGACGCTCTTCGGCGCCCTGGTGGGCATCCATCAACACGTGGGAAACTATCCCGGGGTAACCGTCGAAAAAAAGACCGGGCGGATGGACCATGCCGGGCGGCGTTACGAACTGATCGATTTGCCCGGGTTGTACAGCCTGGCTCCCCGCTCCCGCGATGAGATGGTGGCGGTGGACCTTCTGCTGGGACGCCGCGAAGGCTGTCCGCCGGTGGATGCGGTGATCTGTATCGTCGACGCCGCCAATCTCCAACGGAACCTCTACCTGGTCAGCCAGGTGTTGGAATTGGGGCTGCCCACCGTGGTGGCGGTCAACATGCTCGACGTGGCCCAACGGCGCGGCATCGCGATCGACGTGCCGCGTCTCTGCAGGCAACTGGGCGTCCCGGTCGTGGCCACCCGGGCCAATCGGAAAATCGGCATCGCCCAGTTGAAGGACGCCTTGGCGAAAGTGGTCGCCGACGGGCCACAACCGGGCGAATCCCCCTTTCCCGAGGCGTTTGAAAACGAAGTCACCGCCTTGCAGTCGCTGCTGCCGGACGACGTCGCCGCAACCCGCGTCCAAGGGCCGTGGCCCCGCTGCCTGCTGCGGCGGCTGCTGTTGGACGGCAACGGCTATCTCGAAAAGACGCTGTTGGACGGCCAAGAAGAAGTTGTCGGCGAACTGGTCGCCGCCCGGGCCCGGTTGGGCGAGGCGGACTGCGTGGTCCCGGCGATCGAGACCTCGGCCCGGTATGGCTGGGCCCGCCGCGTGCTCGATGGCGTGGTGGACCAGCCCAGCCGATACCAGACCACGGCGAGCGATCGAATCGACCGCCTGTTGACCCATCGGATCTGGGGAACGCTGGTCTTCGCCCTGCTGATGGTGCTCGTTTTCCAGTCGGTCTTCGCAGGGGCCGAACCGGCGATGGAGGCGATCGACGGCGCCACCGGGGCCGTTGGCCAATGGATCACCGGGAGCGGCGGGCAACCGGGGGTGATGTCCGAGGGCGCCCTGCGGAGCCTGCTGGTCGACGGCGTCATCGGCGGCGCCGGCGGCGTGTTGAAATTCCTGCCGCAGATCCTGATCCTGTTCTTTTTCATCGCCGTGCTCGAAGATTGCGGATACATGGCCCGGGCGGCCTACCTGATGGACAAAATGATGGTCCGCGTGGGACTGAGCGGAAAATCGTTCATCCCCATGCTCTCGGCGTTCGCCTGCGCGATTCCGGGCATCATGGCGGCGCGGGTGATCGAGAACGAGCGGGACCGGCTGACGACGATCGTGGTCGCCCCGTTGATGACCTGCTCCGCCAGGCTGCCGGTTTACGTGTTGCTGATCGCCGCCTTCATCCCCCCGCAAGCCTACCTTGGCGGACTGCTGAGCCTGCAAGGGCTGACGATGGTGGGCCTGTATCTGCTGGGCATCGTCACGGCGGTCACCGCGGCGCTGGTGCTGAAGAAAACGATCCTGCGGGGCCAGACGCCGCCGTTTCTGATGGAGTTGCCCAGCTACAAGTGGCCCTCGCCGGCGACGGTTTTCTACCGGGTCGTGCAACGCGGCTGGGTGTTTATCCGCTGTGCCGGCACGCTGATCCTGGCCGTTTCGGTGATCGTTTGGGCGGCCCTTTATTATCCGCACAACGCCGAGGTGGTCGAGGCCCCGTTCCAACCGCGGCAGCAAGCATTGCAGACCCAACTCGACGCGCTCGCCGCCGCCGATCCGGGGCGGGAAGAAATCCAGCGGCAGTTGACCCAAATCGACCGCGAAATCGCCGGGGAGTATCAGCGTCAGAGTTTGTTGGGCAGAATGGGCCGCGTCATCGAGCCTGTCGTGAGGCCGTTGGGGTGGGACTGGCGGATCGGCTGCGCTGTGATCGCCTCGTTTCCCGCCCGCGAAATCGTGGTGGCCACCATGGGCGTGATCTACAATCTCGGCGAAGATCTGGACGTCGAGTCGGAGGAAGGTTCGATCCAAATGCGCCGCCGTCTGCAGGAGGCCACCTGGGACGACACCGGCCAGCCGGGCGAGCCGGTATTCAACGTCCCGGTCGCCCTGTCGATCTTGATATTCTTCACGCTCTGCGCCCAATGCGCCGCCACCTTGGCCGTGATCAAGCGCGAAACCAACAGTTGGCGATGGCCCGCCTTCACCTTCGGATACATGACCGTGCTGGCCTACCTGGGAGCCCTGGTAACGTATCAACTTGGAATGTGGATCAGCACCTAACCGAGGTTGTCCGGGAATTCAAAACGCTGGAAACCGCTGTAGGGAACGGCCTCCGTGCCGTTCCGTGGAGCCGCCGATCGAACCGGAACGGCACGGAGGCCGTTCCCTACAGCCTTGAATTCCCGGACACCCTCACGTAACTTCCAGGAATACGAGAACCCCCGCCATGAACTTTGACTGGCAGACCGCGGTAACCATCGGACTGGTCGTGGCAGCGGCGCTCTACGTCGTCCGCCGGCTCCGGCGCTTGGGCGGCGGCAAACAGCGAGCCGGTTGCGGCGCTTGCGGCCCATGCCCGACCAAGGCCGATCAGAAACAGGTGATCTCGATCGATCCGCCGCCGAAACGCTGAGTCGGACAATTGTGGGCGGCGTCTCCGACGGCGATACCAGCCTCACGCCATCGCCGACGGAGTCGCCTCCCACAAGAAACATGCGGACGGTCGCTCACGGCGCGGGAATCACGGCGTAGGCCGCCAACTCGGGCATGATGCCGCTCAGATCGGTCTCGATCCGGATCTTCTCGCTCACCTTGCCCGAGTTCTCGCCGGCGACAAACGTCACCGGCACCAGGTGTACCGGCTTGGATTCGTCGAAGACCGTCTCGCCGAACTCGAAGGAGCCGTCATCGCAGGTGATCGCCAGGATCCGAAACGGCTTCTTGCCGCGGACCACAAGTTGCTTGGTCACTCGCTTGCCCGACGGCACCACGCCCATGAACAACGACGAGGGACTCACCGTGACGGCGGAGACCACGCGTCCTTCGACTCGAACGGGAATCTGGGTGGAGCGGCCGTCGTTGGTGATCAGCATCACCTGGTCGTTGAGATAGCCGACCGGCGAGTTCTCGTCCAGGCGGACCGTCAGGTTGTAGCTGACGCCTCGGCGGCTGCGGCTGGTTTCGGCAAAGGTGGCGGACACGTGCGGATTCGCGCATCGCACGTCCAGAATTCTCCAGTTGCTGCGGCCGGCATAATTCACGGCCACCCGCTGCTGGGCCGGCTGTCCCTGGTCGATGGTTCCCAGTTGCACGCTGCCCGGTTGAAACACCACGTCGCTGCGGATATTGCCGGTCACGTGCAACTGAACTTGGGCATAATAGGGCTTGTCGAAGGTGACGGTGATCGTGGCGCCCTTGCGTCCACGGAAGGACCGCGTGTTGTAGGCGGCGACAATCGCCCCCTTTTCGTAGGTCGTCAGCCAGGGCTTTTCGATCCGGGGCGTGGCGCAAGTGCAACTGGCCCGCACTGAGGAAATATGGACGTTTTCGAGGTAGATGTTCGAGAGCGTAAATCGGTGCTCGGTCTTGGCGTCTCGGGCGACCGAGCCAAAATCGTGTTTGGTGTGGGTGAACATCTTCTCGGCCCACCGCTGTCCGAAGGCGGCCGGCCCGGCCAGCAGGGTCACGAGCAAAACGAGGCCTGTTCTAGACAACATGATCGTTACCTCCCGCAAAAACTCAGGGTTGCTGCGAAACACGGACCAGATGGGGGAGCCATCATGACGCGACAATTCTTCCAGAAATGAAGTTGCCGACCTGGGGTTTCCCTGCCAAGACGGCGACCAGCACTGAAATACTCTAGGTTTCTATCCGAGGATGTCAAACTTCGCTGCACAAAGTACTTGGTGATACCCGGTACTGTCGGCAAACCGGAGCAACAGTGGAACCAGGGGACACGACACAACGACCCCGCCGATTGGCTATATGACAGGTCCCCACCCCCCTTCGATTAGAATTATGGCAGTCCCCTTCGTTTGGTCCAGTGCCGCAGCCCGGCAACCTCCCCGGCAGCCGGCAACGCATGACTTTTCCCAGTAAAAACCGGCAAAGTCTCCGCGGGACGAGCGGGATTTCCGAGACCATTGTTGGCGATCGGGCGGCTGGACAGTTCTGTGGATCAGGATACTCGTCGCTGCTCGGCAAAAAAAGTCCCGGGGAAGCATTGCCATGATGCCCCACATTCCACTAAAATATGTGGTTCGGCGCCGTACGGTCGGTGGCGAACGGTCCAGGCGGGGCGGTTTTCGGTGCGGGTGGAAATCTCAGCGATGTTTGAATCACTCTCGGGCGGTTTGAGTTCGGCGCTTAAGAGCTTGCGCGGGCGAGGCAGGCTCACCGAGAGCAATATGCGCGAGGGCCTCGCCCTGGTGCGGCAGGCGCTGCTGGAGGCCGACGTCAGTTTCCCGGCCGTCAAAGACTTCATGGCCCGGGTGACCGAGCAGGCCACCGGCGAACGCGTGCTGAAGTCGCTGGACCCCTCCCAGCAACTGGTGGGTATCGTCCACCAGGAATTAATACATCTGATGGGGCCAGTCGACCACTCCTTGCACCTGAAGCCGCCGCTGACGGTGGTGATGCTCTGTGGCCTGCAAGGTTCCGGAAAGACGACCACCTGCGGGAAGCTGGGACGGTTGCTCCGCGGCCGCGGCCAGAAACCGATGCTGGTGGCCGCCGACTTGCAGCGCCCCGCGGCGATCCACCAGTTGCAGGTGCTCGGCGAGCAACTCGGTCTGCCGGTATTCGCCGACACCGAGGCCAAGGACCCGATCAAGCTCTGCAACGCCGCGGTGCGACACGCCAAGAGCGACGGGGCCGACGTGGTCATTCTGGACACCGCCGGACGACTGCACGTCGACCAAGAGTTGATGGCCCAACTCTCGCAGATCGACCGCCGCGTGCAGCCCGACCAGGTGTATCTGGTCGTCGACGGCATGACGGGCCAGGACGCCGTCAACAGCGCCAAGGCGTTCAACGAGGCGTTGGAGCTGGACGGCGTGATCATGACCAAGCTCGATGGCGACGCCCGCGGCGGGGCGGCGCTGTCGGTCAAGGCGGTGACCGGCGTTCCGATCAAGTTCGTCGGCACCGGCGAACACCTCGACGCCCTGGAAGAGTTCCACCCGGACCGCATGGCCGGCCGCATCCTCGGCATGGGCGACGTGCTCTCGCTGGTCGAAAAGGCCCAGCAGGAGTTCGACCAGGAAGAGATGCAAGAGCAGGAGGCCCGGCTCCGCAAGGGCGAGTTCACCTTGGACGATTTCAAGAAGATGCTCGGCCAGACCAAGAAGCTCGGGCCGCTGAACAAGGTGATGGGCATGATTCCCGGGATGAGCGGGATGACCGAAATGATGGGGGACATGGACGCCGAGAAGGACATGCGGCGGCTGGTCGGCGTGATCGACTCGATGACCCCCGACGAACGCCGCAACCCCTCGCGCGTGATCGACCAGGGCCGCCGCCGGCGGATCGCGGTCGGGGCCGGCGTGGAGCCCCATGAAGTCAACGAGCTGGTCAAGCAGTTCGACGGCATCGCCGATATCATGAAACGCATGTCCGGCATGGGAGCGCGCGACCGCTATCAGACCATGAAGCAAATGGCCGAAGGCGGCATGCTCAACCCCGGAGGCAAGATCGCCAAGCAAAAGGCGGGAACCGGCAAACGCCTGACGCCGAAGGAGCGGGTAAAGCTGAAAAAGCAGCGAGAAAAAGAGGCCCGGCGAAAAAGACGCGAAGGCAAAAACAACAAGAAAAAGTAGGTTTTACAGGTTTTACAGGAGAACAGCGTGGCAGTACGCATTCGGATGAAGAAGCTCGGCCGGCGGCATCGGTCGTTCTATCGCATTTGTGCGATGGACTCCCGCACGCCCCGCGACGGCCGTGTGCTGGAGGAACTCGGCACCTACGACCCGATGATTCCCGACGTGGACGCCCGGGCGGTGCTCGACGGCCAACGGATCGATTACTGGTTGGGCGTGGGCGCCCAGCCGTCCGACAAGGTCAAGGTGTTGATCAAGAAGTACGGGACGGCGGGGACGCACCTTCCGGCCCAAGAGGCCGCTTTGGACCGCTTGGCGCAGAGCCGCCGCCGGCTGGAGCCGGCCCAGGTGGAAGCGAAGACGGAGACCGCCGGACCGGAGCAGCCAGCTGGGGAGCAGCCGCCCGAGGAGCCGCCCGAATCGCCTGCTGCGGAAGACCGTGCCGAATAAACTCCCATGCGCTTCGACGTCTTGACCCTGTTTCCCGAGATCTTCCAGGGATACCTGGGCCAAAGCCTGTTGAAGCGGGCGATCGACGCCGAGTTGGTCGACGTGCGGTTGCACGACATTCGACAATGGACCCGCGACAAGCACAGTTCGGTCGACGATCGTCCCTTCGGGGGCGGGCCCGGCATGGTGTTGAAGGTCGAGCCGGTGGTGGAGTGCGTGGAGGCGGTTCGAGGCTACGAGGCGGACCCCGGCCGCCTGGTCATGCTCACGCCGCAAGGACAGCGGCTCGAGCAGCGACAGGTCGAGCCGCTGGCCGCCGGCCGGCGGATCCTGTTGTTGTGCGGCCGTTACGAAGGTTTTGACCAGCGGATCCGGGAAATACTCAAGCCCGAGGAAATATCGATCGGCGACTTCGTCCTCAACGGGGGTGAAGTGGCCGCCATGGCAATCATCGACGCCGTGATCCGCTTGGTGCCCGGCGTGTTGGGAGACGAACAAAGTAGCGGAGACGATTCGTTTTCGGGAAAGCACGGGCTGTTGGAATTCGCCCAGTATACGCGGCCGCGGGAGTATCGCGGCCTGGAGGTTCCCCCGGTGCTGCTGAGCGGAAACCACCAGGAAATCGCCCAATGGCGAGAAGAGAACAGCCGGCAACGAACCCGGGCACGCCGGGCTGACTTGCTGGATGAAAGCTAGGCTTTGTCGGAAAACTGCAATGTAGCCATCTCGCTCCGCGAGATGAAGCTTCGTCTCGCGGAGCGAGACAGCTACTATACAACCTTGGCGACTCACCTCGCCGATCGAAATCACGAAAGGAACGAATACCATGAGCGAGCAATTGATGAACCTGGTCGAAGCGGCCGGCCTGAAGGACGAGGTCCCTTTCTTCGAGATCGGCGACACGGTCGACGTCCACTGCCGGATCCTGGAAGGCGAGAAGGAGCGGATCCAGATCTTCTCCGGCGTGGTCATCGCCCGCAGCGGCTCGGGCACCCGGGAGATGTTTGCGGTCCGCCGGATCGTGCAGGGCCAAGGCGTGGAGCGGAAGTTCCCCTTGCACTCACCGCGGATCGCCAAGGTCGAAGTAAAGCGTTCCGGCGTGGTCCGCCGGGCCAAGCTCTACTATCTCCGCGACCGCGTCGGCAAGGCGGTACGGCTGAAGGAGCGCCGCGTCGACCCCAAGCGCCGAGCCGAACTGGCCGCCAAGGCCAACAAGAAGCAACCCTAGCGCGTCAAGATCGCCAACCACGCAAACAACGCCCGGGGGTTGCATCCCCCGGGGGGAAAGCGCACTCGATGGCTCTGCGCACCGCTGTCTCGCGCTGGTTCCGCCGGTTCTTCCCCAAGAAACTACTGGGCGACCGGGGCGAAGCGGCGGCCGCCCGATTCCTGCGACGCCGCGGCTACAAGATCGTGGCTCGAAATAAACATCTTCGCCCCGGCCAACTCGACTTGGTGGTCGTCGACCGGGACCGCACGATCGTCTTCGTCGAGGTGAAGACCCGCCAATCCCAAGACTGGGGCCACCCGTCCGAAGCAGTCGATCTGAACAAGCAGCGCCGCCTGACCCGTCTGGCCGTCACCTACCTGAAGCGTCACGGCCTGCTGGAGTACGCCGCCCGTTTCGACGTGATCGCAATCACCTGGCCCGAGGGCAATTGGTTCCCCAAGATCGAACACTTCAAAAACGCCTTCGAGGCCGTGGGCAAGGACGAGTTTTATTCGTAGCTTTGTTTCACGCCTGCTGCTGCCAGAGAAGATTCCCCAGCGGCCGGGCCGGGCTGCGGAAAGTGTTTTGCAGCAACTACTTCCGCGCGATCTGCGGGCCGTGGAGAAACGCTTCTTAAGGCCCCGTTTGGGCTGTTTTGGGTCGTCGCAAGTGGTTTGCCGATAACGTGTTGCGAATTGTTGGTCCGATTTTCGGGCCGAAATGGGAAGAATCCCGGGACGTTTCCGGACGCAAGGCGTTTTCCGCTAACGACTTATCAACACTCGACCCCCTCAGAAACACCATCTTCAAAACGGGCCGTTCGAATCGGTTTGCCGGCTGCAAGTCGTTCTCTGACGGGCATTTGCAGCGAGGCATGGTGCTCTTGAAAAGAGTCGCGGCCGCAAGTTGTTGCCTTACGGGGGCTTACGGGCACGCATTCGGATTCTTTTTGGACCGGTTCGTCCGGTGGTTGGAAAGAACGATCAATGGCCCGGGCATTCATTGGCTGTTTGTAGTGACCGCATTGATGCGGTCCTGGTAATTCGGGCCCGATGAATCAGGCCACTACAAGCCCTTGTGAATAATCCGGGTCACGGTGAGCACTGCGCACCGCTGCTGCCCGGGTGGTGAGGACGCGGATTCGGTTGTCAAAGATCGGGTCCCCGAAGTTCAAACCGCAATAGTGCCCGGCACTTGGGCTTGACACTGTGGGTGAATCTTGCCAAACTCTCGCCGCTTTTTGGTGTTTTAGTGAAATCGGCTGCTAGACTGCCTCACACCGCCGGGAACTCCGCGCGCCGATCAAATCCCTCGTTTCGCATTTCTGCCGTTTCGTGTTTCTGCCGTTTCACAGCTCCGCAATTTCGCGGAAGGTGGGTTCCGCCCATCAATCCCCGTCCCGTTCCCGATTCGACGAAGTCGCATCTTGAAGTCCTCCGTAGGTTTGAGTAAGAGCTACCCGACTCGTGCCGCGCACGACCTCGTGCCGCCGCTGTCGTTGCGGTGGAACCTATCCTGGATCGCCGCGGGCAACGCGGTGGAGTTGGTGTGCCAATGGGGGATGGTGGTCGTGCTGGCCCATCTGGGCGACCTGGAGATGATCGGCATGGTGGTATTGGCGTTTGCGATTTGCGCTCCGGTCAACGCCCTGACGCAGTTGGGGCTCCGCGGCGCCGTGGTCACCGACGCGCGGCGGGAATATCGGTTCGCAGACTACCTTGCCCTGCGAATCGTCACCGCGACCCTGGCCCTGTTGATTGTCGTGGCCGTCGTGCTGGCGACCGGTTACGCCCGAGAAACCGCCTGGATTATCCTGGCCGTGGGTCTCGCAGAGATGATCAAGTCAATAAGCGACATCTTCCACGCCGGGCTGCAACAGCGCGAACGAATGGACCGCATCGCCGTTTCGTTGATGATCCGCGGCCCGGTGACCTTGATCCTGTTGACCCTGGCCGTCTACGCTACGGGGAACATCGCCTGGGGAATCCTGGCATTTCCGTTGGTCGCGGCGGCGACGCTCTTCGGTCACGACGTTCCCAACGGATTCCGCATCGTCACGCAGCATGGCGCCGGGCTGAAGCCCCGCTTCCACGCCCGCACGATGTTGAAACTCGCCTGGCTGACGCTCCCGCTGGGCATCGTGCTGATGCTGATCGCGCTGAGCACGAGCATTCCCCGATACCTGGTCGACCTTTACTTGGGGAAACGTGCCTTGGGCGTGTTTGTGTCGATTCTCTACCTGGGGGTCGTGGGCGCCAGGGTGGTCGCCGCGGTAAGTCAGTCAGCCGGGCCAAGGTTGGCCAAGTACTACGCCGAGGCAAACACGGCCGCCTACTGCCGACTGTTGGCAAAGCTGCTGGCCCCGGTCGTCGGCCTGGGCGCCGCCGTCGTGCTGGTCGTGTGGCTGGCCGGCGGTCCTATTCTGGGCCTGCTGTACGATGCAGACTACGCCCCCTACCTGGACTTGGGCGTCTTGCTGATGGTGGCTGCAGCGGCGATGTATTTGACCATTCCGCTGGGGATCGCGGTGGAGGCGATGCGGCGTTTCAAGACCCACATGGTCATCCGGGCCATGGGGATCGTCGTGTTGCTGGCCCTGTTGCCCGGGTTCATCGAAGCCTATCAGTTGCCGGGGGCGGCCGTGGCGATGTTGATCTCTTCGGCGTGTTCGGTATTGGGATGCCTGGGTGTGGTTCTCTGGTCGCTCGGACGTGGGTTAGCAGTCAGCGATCAGCCGTCAGCGATCAGCAGTCAGCAGTCAGCAAGAGCTGAAGACTGATAACTGATAACTGCTGACTGATAGCTGATAACTGATAGCTGATAACTGATAACTGATAACTGATAGCTGATAGCTGATAACTGATAGCTGATAACTGATAACTGATAGCTGATAGCTGAGTGTGCGATATGTATGCGACTGCCGGAAACCTGATTAAGAGAATCGCCAAACGCTGCGACCGCCAGGCCGTCCCAAGACACGTTGCGGCACGCTTTCGGCAGATCGATGAATCGGGGTTCGAGGCAGTCAGACAATCGCTTCACCAACACTTCTTCGCTCGCTTCGCAGACGGATACCTGTCAACCGCCGATGGTCAGCGCGATCTGATGAATCACCTGGTCAGAAGACTCGAAAACGACCGCAACCTCGTGATTCCGTGGCTGGATGCCTCTTTATCAAAACCATCAAAACCATCAAAATCGCTGCGAGGAATGCAGGTTCTGGAAATTGGGTGTGGAACCGGTTGTTCCACCGTCGCCTTGGCCGAACAAGGGACCCGTGTGGTTGCCGTGGATCTGGATAAACCGGCCTTGCACGTTGCCAGGGAGCGGTGCGAAGTCTACGGTTTGGACGTCGAGTTTCACCTTGCCAACGCGACGGAGGTGCACAAGCTGTTCCCGGGACGCCGTTTTGATCTGGTGGTTTTCCACGCGTCTCTCGAGCATATGGTTTATCAAGAACGACTTTCCGCAATCAAAACGATATGGGATATGCTTTCGCCGGACGACCTTTGTTGCATCGTAGACACTCCCAACCGACTTTGGTATTTCGATTCCCATACTTCGATGCTTCCGTTCTTTTCCTGGCTTCCGGATGAGCTTGCCTTGGAATACTCCCGCTTCAGTCCGCGGAGCAACTTCCGTGAAGTCTGCGGCGGCCACGGCGAAGACAAGCAACTCGATTTCCTCAGGCAGGGGCGCGGAGTGAGCTTCCACGAGTTCCACCTGGCCATCGGTCGGCCTCCGGAACAACTCAACGTGATTGGCAGTTTAGCTGCCTATCTCAGGCAACGAAGCGTATGGCGGCGATGGCAACGGCGATCCTCCTTGAAAGCTCGTTTTGAATCCGTGCTGTCCGAAGTATACCCCGGACTTCACCGGGCGTGGCTCCAACCGAGCTTGGATCTGATCATCAGGAAATGAGGCGCGGGACGGGAGCATGGTGGAGAGGTTGTGAATGAATCAAAATCACCCGAAAGGGAAGCCATTGGCAGGAAAAATGGGAAAGAGGGGAAAGGAAAAACGGCAGGGAAAGACAGGAGGATTGCTCGATGGCGACAATGATCGTGCGGGCAAAGCGATGAAGTAACCTCTTGAGTCTTGCGCGAGTCCCGTGAAAAGCAGATGTTCCAGACACTCACGCCACGATTGTCGAAAAACAGTTGTCGAAAATCAATGGATAGCAATTTCGATCTTCTCGATCTCCCTTTCCCCCCTTTCCCCGACACTTTGCCGCAAGCAGAAGTCGACGCTGCCAATTTGATTTCTTCACGACCCCTGACCCCCGACGCCCTTGAACCACTGGAACCCCGCGGAACGCAGTCCGCGGGCGTTTAACGCGAAGTTGAAAACCCTGACCCCCCCTGACCCCTGACCCCTTCGGTTGCGGCCATGCCGCGCCAGCAAGAACGAGAGCCACGGATGGCTAAGCCGATCAAGATCCTCCACGTTCTCAGCCGCATGAGTCGCGGAGGGGCCGAGGTGCGCACGATGGAGATCCTGCGACACATCGACCGCCGACGCTATCGGTTCCACTTCTGTACGCTTTCAGGACTGCCCGGCGAACTCGACGAAGAGATCCTCGCTCTGGGCGGCGAAATACATCCGCTGCGGCTGAATCCGGTCACCTTTGGGCGACGCTTTGGCAGGCTGCTTCGGCAGCATCGGTTTGACGTCGTTTGCTCCCACCTACTCTACGCGGCGGGGTTCGTTCTTAGGCTGGCAGCGCGAAACAAGACGCCCGTGCGGGTGGCCTTCTTGCGCAGCTCGCACGACGGCCGCGGCTGCGGAGCGGCTCGGAAGATGTATCGCAAGCTGATGCACCGCTGGATCGATCGATACGCCACGCACATCGTGGCCGTTAGCGAAGGGGTGATGGCCGGTGTCTGGGGACAACCCTGGAGATCGGATCCCCGCTGCGAGGTGATCTACGACGGCATCGAGCCTGCTGACTTTGGCGAGCAGACGCAGCGCCAAGAGGTGAGGCAGGAATTCAGCGTGCCGCCGGACGCTCCGCTTTACATCCACGTGGGGCACCTCAGACCCCCGAAAAACCACTTGCGGCTGATCGAGGTTTTCGCCGAACTTCAGCGACGGCAGCCGGCGGCCAGGTTGCTGCTGGTGGGCAAGGGAGGAAATCAGATCGAACGGGGCGTTCGGCAGCGGTTGGCAGAACTTCAGATCGACAACCGGGTGACGTTCTGCCGGCAGCGCACCGATGTGCCTCGCCTGTTGAAAGCGGCGGATGCGATGATCTTTCCTTCCCTTTGGGAAGGTCTGCCGGGGGCCGTGCTGGAGGCCTGTGCGGCGGGAACTCCCGTGCTGGCCAGCGATCTACCCGGCGTTCGCGAGATTGCCGCCCGACTTCCTCAGGTCCGCTGTCTGCCGCTGGACGCAGAGAATGCCCAGTGGGCGCAGGTGGCCGGCGAAATCTCCCGCGTGCAGGGTATCGACGCGGCCCGGCGGGAAGTGCGGCAGTCCTTTGCCGAGAGCGTCTTTACGATCGACCAGTGTGCGCAACGGCACTGCCGCGTGTGGGAGGGCCTCGGACCGGAACCGTCCGATCGGTAAGGATTCGAGAAAGGCAGCGTGGGCCATGGCAAGCAACCGGCAGATCACGGTTCTTCACGTTCATGGGCGAATGGCGCGGGGGGGGGCGGAGATGCGTACGGTGGACGTGCTTCGGCACATCGACCGCCGGCGGTACCGGTTTCATTTCTGCTGTGTTTCCGGCCTCGCCGGAGAGCTCGACGAAGAGATCGTCGCCTTGGGAGGCAGAGTGCACCGGATGCGTCAAAGCCGGATCGGTTTTCCACATCGTTTTCGCGAGTTGCTCCGGCAGTGGCAAATCGACGTAGTCCATTCGCATCTGCATTTCTACTCCGGCTATATCCTCAAACTCGCGGCGGAGTGCGACACGCAGGTCCGCGTTGCCCATTTCCGTTCTTCGCGGGCCGACAAGGCTTCCAAAGCCAGGCGGATGTTGCACGGACTGATACGCCTGGGCATCGATCGTTACGCCGCCGAATCCACCATGCGACGTTGGATGGGTCGATACGCCACCCACATCCTGGGGGTCAGCCGGTGGGCGCTGAGCAGCACTTGGGGGCAAGACTGGGAATCGGACCCGCGCTGCCAGGTGGTCTACGACGGATTGGATGCCGCATCCTACGGCGGGGAATCCGAGGGCCGGGAGGTCCGCCGCCAGTTCGGTTTGCCCGGCGATGCTCCCTTGTTGGTTCACGTCGGCAGATTCACCGAAGCAAAGAACCATCTCCGCCTGATCTCGGTTTTCTCTGAAATCGTCCGACGGCAGCCGGCGGCAAGATTGCTGCTGATCGGCCGGACGGCGGCGGCTGGTGACGATCACACGATCGAAGGGCAAGTCCGGCGGCGGATTGCGGAACTGGGGATCGCGAGTCGAGTTGTTTTCACGGGAGAACGCAGCGATGTGCCTCGGCTGATGCAAGCGGCCGACCTGCTGCTATTCCCTTCGCTGTGGGAAGGACTGGGCGACGTGGTGTTGGAAGGCTGTGCGGCGGGGACCCCCGTGCTGGCGAGCGATCTTCCGAGTATCCGCGAGATCGCCGACCGACTTCCGGGGGTGCGCCGTCTGTCGCTTACCGAAACCGACGCAACATGGGCCCGCGCTGCGGTGGAGACGGCAAACAAACGGCCGTCGCGTCGGCAGCGGCAAGCGGCCCTGGACACGCTGGCCAACAGCCAGTTTACCGTAGGCCGGTGCACCGAGACGCTAATGCGAATCTGGCAAAGTGCCGGAACTGCTCACGAGCTGGGAGGCGTTGCCGATGGGTAGACTCACCCTGAAATTGGCGTTCGTCGCCGCCGGATTGAACTACACCGTGCTGAAACTAGGGGAAATCTTCCATTACGAGTCGCCGCTGCTTCTCGCCGTGGCCCTCTGCGTACCCGCGGCGATCTTGGGATCGACAAGCTGGTGGGCGGTCGGCAGCTTCGCCCGATCGTGGCCGGTGGTCGTTTGCATCGCGATCGCCTGGTTGGGTTTGATCTTCACGCTGCAGCCGAACAACCATCGCGGTTTCGTCGCCGCCAGCTATCTGACCATGGCGCTGCCGATCGCCGCCTTGATCGTGCAGCACCGGTGCTGGTGGCTTTGCGCCAAGGTCTACGTGTTCGCCAACGCGTTCGCGCTGGCCTTGACCTTCTGGCTGGAATACCAGAACTCCGGGCTGGGGATGTTGAGCAAGCTCTACCGTTTCGGGTTCCTGATGAGCGACGACGGAACCATGCGGCTGGCAAATCCGAACGTGGTGGGGGGGCAGTTGGCGTTTGCCAGCGTGCTGGCGCTGATCCTCTACCTGAGAACCGGATCGCGGGCCAACGTCGCCGGCCACCCCAGCGATCGGCCCGGCCGCTTCAGCCTCGGCTGGTCCGTGTTTCTGGCCGCCGGATGTATTCTGACGGCCTCGCGAGGCGCGTTCGTCGCTTTGCTGGGTTCGGCGGCAATGTTGCTGTTCTGGGGAACCAGGTCCCAAACGGCCGGCAAGCTCAAGGACCTGGTGGCCGTCGCCAACCTGTTGCTGTTGATGGTTTTGTTCGTTGTGGTAGGGACCGGCGTGACGCCTTGGGGGAACCTGCAACAGCGTCTCGACGTCGGCGTCGAGCTGTTCACCGCTTCGGGCCGCGTGGCGATTTGGAAGGCCGCCTTCGACGCGTGGTGCTCGAACACGCGATACTTTCTGTTCGGCGCCGGGCCCGGCGCGGCGCCCGAAGCGTTGGCCCGCCACGTCGGACTCACCCGCCCCGACGGGGTCACGCCCGGGGCGCTGGACGCCCACAATGCCTTTGCCGAATGGGGCCTGAGTTGCGGCCTGATCGGCATCGCGGCCGGGATCTGCCTGCTGTGGGCCGTCGTGCGCAAGGCGCGGCAGATGGACCGCCGCGAAGGAACCGTCAACCGGCAGGCGATCCTGGTCTGCTTCGGCCTGACGTCGATGAACTACGTTACCTACTACCAATTGTTTTTCGTGGCGGCCGGGGCCTTGATCCTGTCCATGCTGTCGGAGGCCCCCGCCGTGGTGAAGCCCGCCGATACCGCATGCAATGCGGTCGCCATGCCAACGAATAAATCAGAATCAATCCCAAAGGGCAGCCATTTGCAGGAAAAATGGGAAAGGGGGAAAACGGAAAAACGAGCACGGAAAGACGAGATAATTGCTCAACATTGACAATAATCACGCGGGCAAGGCGATGGAGTAACCTCTTGAGTCTTTTGCGAGTCCCGTGAAAAGCAGGTGTTTCAGACATTGTTGCCATGGTTGTAGAAAATCAAGGGATAGCAATTCCGATCTTGTCGATTTCCCCTTTCCCCCCCTTTCCCCTTTCCCCGACGCTTTGCCGCACGCAGAAGTCGATGCCAGCAAGTTGATTGCTTCACAATCCCTGACCCCTGACCCCTGACCCCTGACCCCTGAGAGGTTGTGAATCAATGTGTACGATGGGCCTCCGAGCCCGTCGAAAAGTCGATATCCCCTGGATTCGACGGCCTCGGAGGGCCATCGTA
>SDBV01001011.1_pt1 | contig 41415 bp, 31 predicted proteins | sample 2277081 | NCBI WGS metagenome assembly SDBV01 (sample SAMN10402039, study PRJNA504765) | marine sediment metagenome | isolation source: marine sediment core GS10_PC15, 223 cmbsf | place: Arctic Ocean: Southern Knipovich Ridge | collected 2010
AGTTTGTTATTCGTAATTTTCATCCTGAAAGTGATGTTTTAATTGCTTATGTTCTTTGTGTAACTGCTTAAATATAAGCTTTTTACATCACTTTTCCTTGTTTTATTTTACATATTTAAGTTATATACTAAAATCCAATTTCCGCTTTTCAATTTAACCACTTCAATACTTGCCCCTGGGTTTGGGATGTCTGACTTCTGTGCATACGTCCATGAATAACCCTCATCCTCGGAATGACTCATCATAATCCGGGCAGGTTCATCTCCATCATCCCGCATATAGGCATCTATCGAACCGTCATTGCGCACCACAAGACTCGGCTGATTTAATCCACGTCCAACAATTGGCAGACTGCTTTTCCAGGTTTCACCATCGTCTTCGGAAATTGCGATCAATCCGAAATTAAATCCGTCGGAATAAAGGGGTAGTAATATTTTTCCGCTCTCCAAAATGGTCGGATGGGTTCTGGGCATCCAACCGGTTTCCCGCTTCTTTGGGTCTTTTGCAGCTTCTATTAGCAACTCTTCATAAGGTCGTGCATATTCAGCCCATGCCAGATCCTGTCTTCCATAGGCATCAAATTGCTCCTTTACTCTTTCTTCAAACTCAACACCCGGTTTCATCAAAATGATGTCCTGCCATTCCCAATTTGGATTTCCTTCATTATAATCCATGGTAGTTTTAACTTTTAAGATGGAGGCTTCCCACCTGTTGGCTTCTACTACAATCCACACCAAAAACAGCTTATTGCTATTGTTGAGGAATAATATTGGATTGCAATCCGGCTGACCTGGCGTGTCGGCCATAAGAAATGGCTCGCTCCATTTCTTTTCTCCTTTCTTTAATCTGGCTCCATTAATCAACACGTCATTTGAATTTCGCTCACCGCTTCCCTGAAACCAGCACACTAAAAAATCACCATTGGGCAATTCAACGATACCGCTTGAATGCACATGCTGCTTTTGGAAAGGGAATATCAAACCGCTTTCAAGGCCTTGCTGACCGTAGAGATTAGTCGCTAATATTATGAGCGACGCCATTGTTAAAATCTTTTTCATATTAATTTGTTAGTTATTTTATATTACTAGCCCGGGCGCAATTGCATTGCGACCGAGCAAGCACTATTCGGCATTATTTACCTGTTCATAAAAAGCATCCTTATGCGGTTTTCCACGCTCGGCGAAATGGGTTATTCCTTCTCTTTCTACAATACTTTTGAACCGTTTAAAAGTACCATCATATTTTGAGATTACCGGATTCCGTTTACATTTCAGATACATTAAGGGCAGCCTTGCCATCTCAACCCTCTCTTTGATCACATCACTCCCGGCAACGATCTCAGCATTGTCAAGTATAAGGTCTGCTTCTTTGATAAATTTATCCGAAAATATTTTATCGCTGGGATCCAGGCCCAAATGAATATGCGTTTCGGGGGTTATTTGCTCATGAAGTAAATCCAGGTATTCCCGTACATACTGGCCGCTTCTTCCATAATATCCATACATAAAATCATTGATCACTTCATCGACATCACATTCAGCATTCCACAGAAGTTTTGAAATGAGGTAAGCGCGCAATTCGGCAAACTCTCCTCCCCTGCTCTGATAGGCCGCCTGCTCCATAATTCCAATAGAGCTGTTATCTCTAAACGTAAGGACGTTGGGTTGCAGCACATTAAAATTTGGATATGGCATAATGTAGTGACCGAAATTCACAACATAATCCCAGATGTAAAGGTGGGGCGAAATAGATGACCATTCTTCCAGATCAGATAGGAATGCCTGATTCTCCGGACAGCTTTTAAAGTCATGGGCAAAACAGCATTCTATACTGCATAATCGTATCACTACATTTTCTTTGGGCTTGATCTTTTCCGGGGGTTTCCTTGTGTATTGATAAGCCAAAGTTCCAACATACTTAGTTGGAAATTCTTCTTTTACTTTGTCCGCTACCTGATTAACAAACCAAACCATTATTCCCGCTTCGCTGCTTTCTTTTTTCACAATTGCACTGCAATTATCACATTGACATGGATTTCGCCAGTCATTCTGTGAAACCGAATAGATAAGATTGCTGGGATTTTCTCTCATTGCAGCTTTCAACCGGTCAGTGATGATTTCCAGCACGTCCGGGTTGGTAAGGCACAATTGAGCGTGATCATGTATCCTTTTTCCATCAATCAAACTGTAGTATTCCGGATGTTTATGATAAAACTCAGTGGGAGGCATGAATCGATAAAAGGTATGCACCGCCCAATACCCTTCAATATCTCCGTGCTGTTCACGCTTTCCCATAGCGCCATTGATTTTGTTGTGTGCTGCCCAGGTCGGGTCAAAAGCCTCGTAATAAAAATCATTCCTTACCTGTAGCGATGGTTTTTCATGATGATTTATATAATTGAAAACAAAGTTTTCCCTTTTCGGAATACGGTTACTTCCGGAGTATACCACCTTACGCCAAAGGTATTTTCCAGGAATGAAAAAACTGCGTACATCGTTCCGCGTTGCTTTCCTCCAGCGAGAATAATATTTGATTTTACATTTTTATATATAAAGGATTCATCCAGCAATTCCGCTTGATTAAAATCACCCCCCAGCAGCTTTAGTGAATGCTTGTTGAATCCAATAATTATTTCATTTTCTGTCAGTTCCGAATCATCACTATCTATCTTAAAGTTTGCTCCGCTTATTTCCAACAAAAGCTTTTGCAATTCAGATGCTGCCCATTGTTCTGATTCTGAAGCGTCTTTTCCAAGGACAATTCGATACTTGGTTTTTCTTCCATCAAATAAAGTATAGTCGATTCGTTCTCCCGCATGGAATAATAGTTCATTTTCCCATGGTTTTCCATCTTGTCGTTCAGCAATAATTTTAAGTGTGTAGGGCTGATATTCCTGATTCCTGACATCTAATGTCATCTTTTCTTCTTTTGACCAATCACCGGTCCAAACCGGACCTGTATTACTTTTATCAGAATAAATTTCAAGTTTAACAGACTTAAACAGATTTTCTATAACAGCTTCGCTTAATGAAAACCGTAGTTCCGGGACTCCATTGGGCAGCGTGACAACACTAAAAAGCGCTCCTTTTTTTGTGAATGCATCAATATTAAATGGCAGGATCCTGGCACAAAATTCCCAGCTATTTCCTTTTTCCTCAATTTTGATCAAGATTTTGTTCATCCCTTTTTGAAGAAATACGGGAATCAAATCACTATCAGGGGTACATCCGCGAGCGCCAGGATGATCCCACACTTCAACGCCATTGATCCAAAGTCTCCCACCGTCATTTGTTCCCAGGGAGAAAATAAATGTTCCATCTTCATCAGCATAAATCTCTTTGTAGGCATAAGCCGCCACATAAGATTTTTTAGAAATCGCATTGTCAAGGCTTATTTTAGAATCCGTACCGGTGTACTCTATCCACTTTACTTTCGAATCACCAATTTTAAGCTGCTTTCCGGTCTTAACCTTGGGATTAATCTCTCCTCCATGTTTAGAAAGAAAATCTTTATCAAATCCCGGCAAGTGCTTTAATTCATTGGAAGATTCCTCAAGAGGTAATGGCCCCAATAGTTGCCAATTTGTAATCCATTCATTTAAGTGAATTTTCTCTGACTGTCCAAAGGTTTGGTTGGTACTAAAAGCAATCAGCAGAATTATGATAATTGATAGTTTACTTTCTTTAATATTCATGTTGCACTATTTTTTTATTTTCCCGGGAAATACCTTTAAGTATCTCTACTTAATATTTATGATCATTTTTATCGAAGACCGGAACGACATTTTTCATTTTGATTTCACTCCCGTCGTTTGGCAAGGTAATTAACTTACCTCCCGGAGGCCAGGCATAGTTTGTCGCTTCACCACTAATATATCCATAAGCCAGCGTAATTCCTCCTTTGTATGTCCCCCAATAATTATTATAATGGTCATGTCCGCAAAAAGTAGCCTCTATATTTCCAACATCGAGGAAGGTTTGATATACCGTTCCATCATCCTCTTCATAGTAAACCTTTTCTTTACTCTCCCCGTGCATTTTTATGGAACTATCATCCTTCAGATACTGGTATTCTATCAATGGGATATGAAAAATTGAAATCGCTCTAATATCTTGTTTGTGCTTTTTCACGGTCTTTTCAGACGCCTTCCTATACCAGTCCAATTGGTCTTTTTTAATTGATTTATATCCTTTTTTAGAGCCGGAATCAAATGCATAGATTTGCCATGCCGGGCGCTTTTCTCCTATGAAAGAAATATCAACTAAATAATCATACTTCTCTATCCATTCGTTATCGACCTTATGTTTTCCTAGTATTGCCCATTCCGAAACAGCAAAAACCTCAGCAATATCTGATCTTCCAAATCCTCCTTCCGGATCGTGATTACCAAAAACATAAAGCCAGGGTCGGTCCAGGCCATCAAAGAAATTTACAGCAGACGAAGCCAACAAGACCCCAAATGGCTTTTCTCCTGTAAATAAATCTCCGGTAATGGCAATCATATCCGGGTCATGTGTCTCCACCAATTTCCTGATTCGCTGAAAGGTGATGAGATCTTTTTCCCATTTCCCTTCTCCTGTACCTCCAAGATGTAAATCGGTCACCTGCAATATGGTTATTGGCGAAGTATTCTCCCGATCAATTTCAATTTCGAATTTATCGTCAGAAACCTTCTTTATACTTCGCTGACCAAATGCACAAGAAAAGGAGATAACAACCAAAATAAGGATACTGATGTGTTTTAATCGAGAATATCTCATACTGTTTTTATAACTAGTTCAAGCCGGGTTAAAAAGGCTGCCTTCCAATGATCAGTCACAAGGCAACGGCTTACGTCAGGGACTCAAATTGCCATAGGTCTTTTTACAAATCTATGATAAACCTTACTTTTCTGCTATTGCGACCATTCGGTTGGCTCCCTGTCCCAACGGTGATTTTGCAATTTTTCCAACAGATTGGGATCTAAAGGTCCGGCGTCACTCGTAGCAATATTCATTTCTGCATGGTTGATTTTTCTCATGCCCGGAATGATGGTGCTGATGGTCGAATGGCTTAAGATAAAGCGCAGCGCCATTTCAGGCATGGTCATGCCCTCAGGTACAATTTGCTTTAAGGCATCTGCATGATCAACACTAGAATTCAGGTTTTCAGGTACAAAATAAGTATTTCTCCAATCCCCTTTCGGCCAGGTCGTTTCTTTGGTTAGCTGCCCTGTCAAAGAACCTTCATCAAAAGGCACCCTGGCAATCACGCCAACATTGTGCTCCTTGCAGACAGGTAGTAATTCGTCTTTTGGATTTTGATCAAAAATATTATAAATCACTTGCACGACGTCAATGAGATCGCTTTTTACAGCTTTCACCCCATTCCATGGCTCCCACCGGTTCATGCTGATGCCAATGGCGCGTATCAATCCCTGATCTTTTAACTCCATCAGCTTTTTAATCCACTGATCATCTTCCAGCCAGGAGTCTTCCCAGGTGTGCAATTGCATCAGGTCAAAAGCATCAAGTTTTGCATTGCGCAAACTTTTTTCGACATATCCCCCGATATGATCTGCCGGGAAACAATCCCTAAGTGCGTACTCGCGTTTACTAGGCCAGCAAAAATTCTTAGGTGGGATCTTCGTAGCGGTATAGAGTTTTTTATCCGGATTGGCCCTGACCAGCTCACCTAACAAGCCCTCACTTTTTCCTTCACCATATCCCCAGGCGGTATCAAAAAAATTACATCCATTATCCACCGAATGCTGCAAAGAACGCATGGACTCTTCATTATCTGAACCAGTCCAGCCACCCATACCCCACATTCCGTATCCAATTTCGCTAATCTCCCATTGGGTCCTTCCGAGTTTTCTATATTTCATAGTCTGTTAATCTGTTTTGTAAAAAAAATGTAAAGTAGCTTAAATGAAATTGGCATTCAAGTATATATGTCTGATCCCCCATCTTCTTATTCTACAGAATCATAATGGAATAAGGCTACTCCATTTCACCTCTTTCATAGCCTGTGTATTAATTACTTCAATGATTCGAAAGTTACCAGCCTATGTGCCCCCGAATAGGCAGAACGAGCCCTGTATTGGAGTAAATTAGTTTGCAAGGTATCCACTTTGGCGCGATGGGTATGACCGCACAACACAGCCATTAAATTAGGGGCGCCATTCACTATCTCTACAAATTCGCTTGTGGAAGAAAGGTTCCCGCTCTTAGACCAGCGAAGCCTTCTTTCTGTTTCGAAATTCCTGTCTGTATCGTACCCCCATTGAGTCACCGCAGGTACTGACTTTTTCACCAACAAGGCCTGTATAGATAGGAATATGGCACAGCAAGACTGTAGGCTTGTTCTTTTGCAATTCGGCTTTGAAAAAATCAAGTTGCTGCTGGCTGACCTGATAGGTAGAATTGTCGATCGCCACGAAATTTATACCCGCCTTTACCGAGGCATAATACAATGGGTTTTTTCCTTTATATAAAGGCTTCAGCGTTTCGTTGGCCCACTTATCGCGCAATTCATCTGCCGTCCCCTTCATGCCTTCATAGTGCCAATCGTGGTTCCCACTTATAAAGAGATATTCAATTCCAGAATCCTCCAGTGCTGTATAAACAAAGTTTTTACTGGAACGGGATGGATTATTTACAATGTCCCCGGTTAGCACAATCAAATCAACCCTGGCATCCTTTGCTTTCTGAATGATTTCCAGGAAATGTCCGGTTCTTGTACCTTGTTCTTCGTTCAGCTAATGTGTTGGATTGAGATATGCCTTATCCATCCGCGCGCTGAACTTATAAAATTTCGATTCTGTAGAGTCGTTCACACTGATATGCGAATCAGTAATATGCATAACCCGAAGCGCCGCTGTAATGCCTGAAGCTTTAATTGAAGCAATATAGTCTCCAAAATCGGGAGGAATCTCTAACCAGCTGAGAATGAGATTTCCACTTTCGTGAAGATGACGGCAAAAGTTAAAATTTATGAGTTTTCTTGCTGATACTAGTTAATAAAATGTTCATGGCATTTCGTAATATTATGACAGGATTTGGTTTAGCGACTCAGGCGGAGAACAATAGGATTAATTTTGTCACCATTGGATAGTAGCAAATTAAGGACATCCATGGCCATGATTAATTGTTTTGGTAAATTGACAGGTTTCGAAAAATATAAATACATAAAAAAAGTACCTTATGGTTGGTATAAAATTTGAAAAATGCTCATTTAAAATACAATTAACATAAATTCGTATGAATGAAAGCACAAGTATTTACTATTTCCCTAATCAGTTTCCTAGTAATCATCTCTGCGGAAGTTTTTGCTCAAAAAACCAACTACTTCAGGCCAACTGAGATAGATGATGTATTGACCAATCCGGGGATTGGTTTTATGACCTTTCAGCGATTTAACGGAGATGAGTTGAATGAGGGCATCCGCTGGACAGAGGGATTTCCAATAGAATATCAGGATTTTGACGGAAATCTTGAAAACTTAGATCATCCAATGACTTCTATTGCCTATTTCAGGGTATATTGGAAATTTATGGAACCCGAAATGCATCAGTATAATTGGGCGATGATCGACAAAGCGCTAAAAACAGCTGAGGAGCGAGGGCAAACCCTCCTACTTCGAATTGCTCCCTACGGAACCGGTTCAGATCGAGACGTTCCAGGCTGGTATCGCGCTATAGTTGGCGATAAAGAAGAATGGTTACCGGAAGGAAAAAAAGGATGGCGGGTAGATGCCGAAGATCCAAGATACGCCAAATATTTTGGTGGAATGATATCAGAGCTGGGGAAACGATATGACGGGCATCCGGATCTTGAAGCAATTGACCTTTCCATTGTTGGGTTTTGGGGAGAAGGCAGAGGTTCCGCGATCCTTACTCAAAAGACCCGGGCAGCCCTTGTTAATGCCTATTCTGACAATTTCATAGAGACGCCGTTAATTATGTTGTTGACGGATGAGAAAACAAACAAATACGGTTTATCTCAAGCTAATGTCGGCTGGCGTGTAGATTGTATAGGCGATCTGGGTTTTTGGGCAGAAGAACAAGATGGCTGGACGCATATGTACCGCTATTACCCTTGGGGAATTGCCAATTTTGGTATGAAAGACGCATGGAAAACAGCACCGGTAAGCCTTGAGATTTGCGGAACTATGAAAAGATGGAAACAAGAAGAGGGATACACGGCAAAAGATGTCGAATACATCATCGAGGAAACTTTAAAATGGCATATATCTTCCTTCAACGCTAAGTCTTCGCCCGTACCGGACGAGTGGCAACCCCTGGTGGATGAGTGGCTTAAGAAAATGGGATATCGTTTTGTGCTGCGCAATTTCGCATTTCCTGAATTTGTTAAGCCCAATGAAAAGCTGTCTTTCAAATCTTGGTGGGAGAACAAAGGCGTTGCGCCATGCTATAAAGATTTCCTTTTGGCCATCCGGCTAAAAAGTAATAACAGAACTGAAATTATGATTACTCAGGCTGACATTAATTCCTGGCTTCCCGGTGACAATATTTATGACAGCAATGTTTTTGTGCCTTTGGATATGCCGATTGGTGAGTATGAGCTTCAAGTAGGAATTGTTGACAAACAATTGCATGAACCAAAAATACAACTGGCAATAGAAGGAAAAGATGCTGAAGGATGGTACTCAATCGGTAATATCAAAGTCAATAAATAAACTTTACAGAATACCAATAAAAAATTAAGACATGAAAAGGCGCCTGCTTTCCAACTATTTAATAATAACAATATTCACCATAGGAAATTTATTTTCTTCTGGAATAATGGCTTCAGAACTTTCGAACCTTGGACTCCATGTTATCCCCTACCCGCAGCAAGTTGAACTTGGCGGGAATGACTTTACCCTAAAAAGCCCGGTAAATATCGTGCTGGACAAAAATGCTACTAAAGCAGATCAACAAACGGCGGATATGTTGAAAAAAGAGCTTGAAGAAAAATGGGGTATCAAAGCTACAATTGGTACTGTGAAGGGGAGCCATAATTTAATCTTATCGAGAAAAGGCGCCGCCAAAACATTTGGAGAACAAGGCTACAAACTCACAACAGATACCAATGTGTTGACTATACGAGCAAAAGGAGAAGACGGCCTGTTTTATGGAGTTCAAACCATTTTTCAATTATTAAAGAAAACAAGAGGCGAAGTGCTAATTCCGGGAATGGAAATAACAGATTGGCCAGATGTAAAAATCCGCGCTGTACACTATGACACCAAACATCATCAGGACAAAGGCAGCTATGTGAAGAGCTTTATCAAAGATTTGGCCAGGTACAAAATCAACATGTTGGTATGGGAGTGGGAAGACAAATTTGCTTATCAAAGCCACCCTGAGATAGGCGCTCCGGGGGCCTTCACGATGGAAGAGATGCAGGAATTTACCAGGTATGCCAGAGAGTATCATGTAGAACTAGTGCCACTGGTTCAGGGATTGGGGCATGTAAGTTTTATTTTGAAATGGCCACAATACAAAGATCTAAGAGAAGTTGATGATTCTGACTGGGAGTTTTGCCCTTTAGAAGATGGAACTTATGACCTGATGTTCGACCTATGGGATGAGGCAATGGAAGCTACTCCGGGCTCAAGGTATATCCATATCGGATCTGATGAAACATACGAATTGGGGCAATGTGATAAATGCAAGGCAAAGGCGGGAGAAATTGGCAATAGTGGGTTGTATCACACTTTTGCCGGTAAGGCAGCCGTGCATCTTAAGAAATCCAGAAAAGTAATGTTGTGGGAAAGGCCAATGGGTTGGGAGAAAAACAGGTCACCGATTAAAGGTATTAAACCGGATACAGATTTAGTGCTCACGGAGAGCTATAGTTATCGGACCCCGGATTTTAGATATGTAAAAGAGGCAAAATCAATGGGATTTGAAGTATTTTTGTATGATCCAAACCCTGGGATTGAACCTTTGTTTCTTCCATATCATTTCAGAAAACGAGGAAGGAAAATGGTAGCGGGAAGCTTGGAGAACTCATATAATTTACTTTCTGTAGGTTCCAAAGCACAAGTCTTTGATGGCATGATCAACACCTCGTGGGACGATTCGGGGCTTCACAACCAGATGTGGATGCTCAGTTTTATCAATTCAGCACAATACTCATGGAATGGAGCGGCGCCCCAATTGGATGAATTTGAGGATTTATTCTTTGCCAGCTATTATGGAGATAATGTAGTTGATATGAAAGAGCTTTATCAGTTGTTGAATGAAGGAGCTTATTATTATGCAGCAACATTGGAGCGGAATGTCTGGCATCATGGTGTAATAGGCAAAACACATTTGCCTGATTTGCCGAGAGGGCAGAATATAGAACATGACCCCTATTGGAATGCAGAGTATAAAGACATGGTTAATCGATCCGGAATTCAAAGCGATAAGATGGGGCGGGCGCTTCAAATAATTGAGACCAATAAAAAACTGGCCGTGGATCACAAGTACGATTTTGAACTATACCGGACAATTGTGGATTTGATTGACCATACATGTCATACTTACCAGGATCTGTCAAATTTGGAACGATTAATAACTGAAGCTCACAGAAGTGCATTTTCTGACAGACAATCAGCATATAACAGTTTGCAAAAAGCCGAACAGCTTATTCAAAGCAGCCTGGAGAGAAGGGAAAATGTTTTTAACAAATTAGTGACTACCTGGGAAAAAACAAGACTTCCCAAAGGAATGTCAACTTCAGAAAAGCAGTATTTTTACAAACCGGATCGTGCCCGGCATTATGCCAACAGAACCCCGGACATGAGCTATTTGATCTATGATGAACAGTTGCTGGATATGGAAGGTTATCTGGAACGATTGAGGGAGTACAGAAAAACTTTTCAGATGGAATTTTGACTTAATATTATGAACTTGGTGTACTGGAAATCCCATCCTTTGCCTCGGTCTGTGTCCCCACAGACCGAAAAAAATGGTTTGTGAGTTTACGCACCGAAGTAGGGGATACAAACCATAGCGAGAAGGCCATCCTTAACTAATTAACATTGGCTGGCAGGTGGTCATGATTTTAATTTTGACCAAAGGCTGTAATTATTGTTAAACTTTAATTATGAAATTATCTTTCTTGAATTTAAACAAACACTTTATGAAAAACCTAATCTTACTAATACCACTACTAATCTTTTCTTCCTGCATAAAAGATAAGGAATATTATTCCCTCAATGATTTTGAAAATGTTGTCAAAATAGATGTTCATGTTCATGTGGATACGAATAGAGATGCCTTCGTTGAACAGGCAAGGAAGGATAATTTCAAACTGTTAAATATTGTAGTTGATGTATCCAGAGGCGCTGAGTGGATCGAAGAGCAATATGATTATTGCTTGGGTCAAAAGACAAGACATCCAAAAGATTTTGAATTTGCCACTTCATTTTCAATTGCAAAATGGGATGATGCTGATTGGATTAAAAACACGTTGGAGTGGCTTAATATGGGTATTGAAGAAGGAGCAGTTGCGGTGAAAGTCTGGAAAAATATTGGCATGGTTTTCAGGGATAAAAACGGGGAGTTGGTAATGATCGATGACCCTAAATTGGATACAATTTTCAGCATGTTAACCAGAAAGAAGATTCCTGTGATCGGACACCTTGGCGAACCTAAAAACTGCTGGTTGCCTCTTGATGAAATGACCACAAACAATGACAAAAATTATTTTGATGAACACCCGCAATACCATATGTATAAACATTCTGAATTACCATCTTATGAAGATCAGATAGCCGCAAGAGATAGAATGCTGGAGAAAAATCCGGACTTGGTATTTATTGGCGCTCATATGGGTAGCCTGGAGTGGAGTGTGGATGAACTTGCAAAACGGCTGGATAGATTTCCGAATATGTCTGTGGATATGGCAGCAAGGATCGGACAATTGTTTTATCAGACAAAAGAAGATAGGGAGAAAGTAAGACAGTTTTTTATAAAATATCAGGATCGTGTGCTCTATGCCACAGATATGGCAGACGGAGGAACCAGGGATGTAGATGAACTGCAAAGTGAAATGCACAGCGTATGGCTCCGGGATTGGCAATTTTTAGTTACTAACAACGTAATGACGAGTGAGCTTTTAACGGGGGAATTCAAAGGATTGCAACTGCCACGAGAGGTGATAGACAAGATTTATTCAAAAAATGCCAGAAAGTGGCTGAAGATGTTTCCTGAGGATAAAAAATGATGCCTTAATTCTACTTTATCATGTTAGGAAATTCTGTCACCTATCTAACTCCCCCTTGGCGTAGGGTAATGCCATTGACTTAAGCTCCTATTGTCCCTCTCAGGAGAGGGTGAAGGGAGAGGGAATTAAAAAATACGCTTAAGTCAATGGCATTATGGCGAAGGGGTTTTTGGGGGTGACTTTGATAGTCAGATATTTACAATGAAAATTACCTGCCTCGTCGATAGGTGGGGTGATCTTAACCCAATATGAAGTATTTTTTGATTTTGATTAAAAATGCTTGAACATGGAAATAAAGCACATTTTTCTCCCGCTTCGTGGGAAGGCGGGCATGAATTTAATTTTCCCGGATACCAGTATAAAGCAAATGAACTAAATAGAAATTAATATGAAAACCTTAATTTTAAAAAACCTTTTTATTTTTACGCTAACTGCATTTTTCTTTTGCACAGGCTGTTTCCAAAAGAGTTCTTTGGAGGAATATGATTCAACTGTAGATAAACAAGTAATCGCAGATTCTATTGCAAAAGCATTCGGAGACCTAAAAGTTGATGTATCCAATGAAAAACTTTACGAATTGTATAACAGGTTCTGCTTAACGCATTATGGTGCAGAAACTGATCCGCTCGTTTACGAAACATTTGGAGACGAACTGAAGGTGAAAGAAGGCAGCATTTGGGAATATATCTCAGAGAAATCAACTTCCATAGCCTGGAAAACCAACCTTCCGGCCAAAACTTATGTTGAATATGGCACAACGAAGTCCTATGGCGCAAGTACAGATTTGCCCGAACGTTTTTTCTATATTCACCTGCACTATCTCAAAAACCTTGAAGCTCACACCCTCTATCATTATAGACTCGTTATGATTGACGAACGTGGAAACAAAATTGAATCGGAGGACAAGACTTTTCATACTAGGGATATTCCTGATGCCATCTATATTCCAGGTAATATGGGAAGTCCGCCTTATCTGTTGGATCAGGCCAATTCCGTTTATATTGTTACCGATGATATCACTGCTGATGGAACCGCTTTTGAAATTCAGGCTGAAAATATCACACTCGATCTGGGTGGGCATACTGTGACTCATGGCAACCAATTAATTGTGGATCTTGATCATAGTATCCTTCAAAAATCGGGAGTAGGCATCCGTGGGAAGGTTAATTCAAGACATTCCGGAATAAAAATTTTTAATGGTATTTTGAAACAGGGAGTGGCAGAAAATAATATGGAGTACTATGCTGCAAAAAAAATGGTGCATCCTGATGAAACAAGAAAAAAGAAGCTGGCAAAAAATATGAGTAAGGGCTTCAGCAATATTGAGTTAGAAAATTGTGGCGATGTTGAAATTGCGGGAGTAACTAGCGAGTACCGCTGGCATCAGACCTGGGGAATGCGCTTTGATAAGGCCTTTGGAAAATACAATATCCATCACAACATTTGTCTTGATAAAGGGACGCAGATGTTTAGCAGGCATGGAGATGGCACTTCCCGGTCTATTGGGTTTAAAGGCTCATCTTCGGGTGATTTGAATAAGGAAAATAATGAGATTCAGGTTCATCATAACCTAATCAAGCATACCCGTCAGAACGGGCTCAATAACGCTCAAAAGATCTACGATAATGAGGTGTATGTTGACAGTTGGGTTGTCAACTCTTTTGCCATTTCACCTTATCGTGAAAAAGGGAAGGTTTATAATAATATAATTTTTCTGACCGGTTATTATGCTTGTGGAATTCTATGGGCAACAACCGATCTCGACGTCCATCATAATTTCATTCATATGGAAAGCATCAATACCATGATCGAACGACCCGACAAGGGCAGACGCCTGATCGAAAATTGGGGTGAGCAGGATGTTATTGCCGGAATGCGCCTGACGAACTATGACAAAGGCGGACAGCTGAGAAATAATCTGAATTATACGAAGAATGTCATCCTTGGTAGGTGTCGGGGAGATGTTGAGATGCGGGGGACAGAGTTTTTTTCTGATTATTCGATCCATAATCTTGTCTTTAAAGACAATATCATCAAAATAACGGCAGAAGATACACTTGTTCGTAAAGCAGCATGCGTTGATACTCAAGGGGCATATAACGACAGAAACACACATCTTCCGATTTATTATAAAAATTGTTCACTTATTTCCAATAACGGTAACATCCGCTTTGGAGATGAATACGGTCAGGGTAGCAATCATCAGTTTATTGACTGCAGAATTGTTAAAACAGGTGATTACCCTAACTACCATACTTTTATATTTGACGGGCATAGTTCAGTATTCAATCATATATTGCTTGATTGTGAATTTATTGGCGGTTCCTCCTATAACGATGTGTATTGGAGTGATACGCAATCACTAAGCGATTATAGTATAAAGTGGACGCTGACGCTTGAAACCAATTCTGAAGCAGCGATTACGATCACCGATAAAAACGGGAATGAAGCATTTAGCGGTAAATCCGGTGCAGACGGGGCCATCTCGGTTCCTTTATTGCAAAGCATCATTCGTCCGGTTGAATGGACACTTAATGGAAAGGAAGTAGAGGTTACGGAAAAGCAACGTTATCAGGAAGAAAAATTCAATCCTTATACCATAAACGTGATGCTAGATGGAAAAAAGAAATCAAAATCTATCAATCTCGATAAGAAAGTAGCATTAAAAATTCGGCTATGAGATAAAAGTGGAATGAGTGACAATAACAATATTTGAGTTACGAAATATTGAAAGCAATTAATAAGATAATTATGAGAAAGAAATTAATACTTGCTTTTCTGTTTGTATTGCATTTTAATGAATCACAATCACAGCAATTCAATTATTCGCTTGCACCAACTTTTGACCAGCCCAATAACATTCGAAGTTATTTAAGCAAAGTAGCAAATGATATTACCGGCAATTCGTTAAGTGAAATTAACAATCTTCAGGATTGGGAGGCTGAAAAAGATCAGCGTTATGAGGAATTTTTAGAAATGATGGGGCTTCAAGGCAAGCCATTCAAAGGTAAGCGTTCCCCGCTAAATGTGACTAGAACAGGCGTAATCAAGAAAAATGGGTACAGGATAGAAAAGTTGTATTACGAATCCTTGCCAGGCTTATATGTTCCTGCCAATCTTTACATTCCCGAGGGAATCAAAAAGCCTGTACCTGCGATTTTATATGTATGTGGCCATTCCCATACCCAAAAGCATCACTACCAGGCGCATGCAAAAAATTTTGCGCAGAACGGTTTTGTGTGTCTGATCATAGAAACTATACAAAGAGGTGAGGTAAAAGGGGAACATTTGGGGGAAGAATCTCTTGGCTGGTTTCATTGGTATAGCCGGGGTTACAATCCAGGAGGTGTGGAAATGTGGAATGGTATCCGTGGGTTAGACCTATTAAGTGAACTTCCGGAAGTAGATAAGGGTAAGTTAGGAGTTACAGGTATTTCAGGTGGCGGTTCACAGAGTTGGTATTTGGCTGCGGCTGATGAACGCGTAAAAGCTGCGGCTGCCGTTGCCGGTGCAGGATCTCTGCAAGGACAAATTTGTCAAAAAACAATTGATGATCACTGTGATTGTATGATGCCGATTAATACGTATTTGATAGATTTTTCGGATGTTGGAGCACTCATCGCGCCACGACCTTTTATGATCGCACAGCCGTCACGAGATCTTTATTATTCCATAGAGGCAGTACACACTCTTTATAAAAAAATAAAACCGATTTATTCGTACTATGGTAAACCTCAAAATATCATAATGGAAGATGCTACCGGAGGACATAGTTATGGATCTAAAGAAGAATTACGTCCAATAATCTTGTCATTTTTCATGAAAGAGTTAATGGGTAAGGAAGTATCTGTTGATCAAATTGAGGAGATTGATATTTCAAAAGAATTATCAAATGAAAAGCTCATAGCATATGTAGAAGGAGTTCCTGAAAATGACAGGACAAAAACCATACAGGATTCATTTGTAGAGTTGGCTGCTCCACCGAAAATCGAAAGTATTGCCCAACTGGATTCTTATCGAGATGAGGTTGTCTATTTTTTAAAAGAAAAGACATTTGGTGGATTTCCAACACAGCCTGTACCCCTGGACATAAGATTAGAATTTCAATCCACCAACGGCAGGGGGAACCTCAGGGAGGATTACAGTTTTGTGTCTGAAGAAGGCTGGCGCTTGAAAATATCTGTTCAAAAGAGCCAGTCTCAGGATCGAGCACAAGCACTATTGCTGGTATTAAAAAACCCGGATGAAGGTCGCTGGGATTCATACTCGTTGACTTCCGGCCTGAGGGGAAAAATGAATGTTGCCTATTTTGAGGCCCGGGGAATTGGAGAGACCGGATGGGCTCCTTCTCTGCAATGGCATATTCGCAGGTCAGCAGCCTGGACGGGACGAACAATTGCTTCAATGCGGGTTTACGATGTGCTTAGATGTCTTGAAGCTTTGCGAAAGATACCTGGGATTGATCCCACAAATATCAGCATAATTGCACAAGGAGAAATGGCCGCCATAGCTCCGTATGTTGCCTTACTTGATGGTAATATCAAGTCACTCATTCTTAAAAATCCACCGGCAACACAGGACCTTGCAAGTCAACCCGATGGAAGAGGTGAGGCCATTGAAATGCTCAATTGTTTGCGCATTACGGATTTGGCACAGGTTGCAGCCTTGATGTATCCCAATGAGATTGTAGCGTTAGGCGAACTGCCAAATTCGTATAAATGGGCTGAAGAGCTTTATAAGAATTTAGAAAAACCAGATGGTTTTAAGAAAGTTAAAGAGCTATCTGAGTGGTAAAATGTTAAATCATGGGGAATCACTAACATTAATGGGTATAAAATAAATTTGTTATGAAGACATTTTTGGACAGGCGAAGTTTTATTAAAATAATCACATTGGGAGGCCTTAGCATGAGTACATCCAGCCTGGCTGGTATTTTCGCAATTAGTAACGAAGAAATGCTCCCCCCTTTGCTAATCGATTCAAAAGGCAATCCGATTAAATCTTTAGATGAGTGGATGAAACAGCGGGAATTAATCCGTCAAAGATGGCTCGAATACCTGGGAGTTCTGGAGCCAAATCCCAATCCTCCCAAACTACAATTGATCAAGGAGGACCAACCAGAGGACCTGATCCGCCAACTCGTGTCTTATGAGAGCGAGCCAAGCATATCAGTGCAGGGATACCTGATAAAACCCCGTGAGATCAGCAGGCCTTTGCCCGGTGTGGTGGCCATGCATTCTACGAGCGATCGTCAGATGGTTTATATTGCGGGTGTTGAAAAAGGTAAAATTGTGGACTTTGGATATCAGTTAGCAAAACGGGGTTTTGTTGTTTTTTGCCCATTGTGCTTCCTCTGGCACGATAAAGGAGACCGGAGTTATGAGCAACAAGTCGAGCGTTTTCATAAAAGACATCCTAAATCAAAAGGGATGGCTAAAATGCTGTTTGATGCCCGACGCGCTGTAGATGTGCTGGATAATCACGAAGACGTGGATTCCAGTCGAATCGGGGCTATGGGTCATTCACTCGGGGCCAAAGAGGCACTGTATCTTGCCGCATTTGATGATAGGGTAAAAGCTACGGTCAGCAATGAAGGAGGTGTAGGTATCAATTTTTCTAATTGGGATGATGTCTGGTATTTGGGAAAAGAGATTCATGAGTTTGGTTATCAACATCATGAATTGTTATCATTAGTAGCCCCAAGGCCATTTTTGCTTATAGGTGGTGATGCTGCTGATGGGAAACAAAGTGAACCCTATATTGAATCGGTATTGCCTGTTTACGGTCTTTATGGTGAAGAAAAAAAGAAAAATATTAAACTTTCAAACCATGGCCAGGGGCATAGTGCAGGTCCACTGGCACAAACCTGGACTTATGAATGGTTGATCAAATATTTAATACCGACCGGATGATATTTTTATGGTACTTCGCCATAATGCATACCTAGGCATACGTAAGAGAAAACAGATTCCTTTTTGTCCATTATATCAAAGATTATTACTTCGAAATCCGGCCTCATCGAAATCCCGCCTGGCCCGATGCAGATCGGGGTTAAGAATATTGACTTGAAACGCGCGGCAGAAGCATTTTATTTAGTGTCCGCAAGAAAACTATTCATTTTTTCAGTCTTTGATAAGAAGGCGTCAAAGACAAGGCTTTCGATGTCTTGAAAATCAATGAGTTTGCTTTTGCAAATGACTGTTTTCAAGACGAGAATAACGCAGTATTTGGCGTTTTCTTGCAAAGATTATTTACAGCCTAATTTGTCTCCTCAGGATAATAAACCCTTACACTTTCATGCATGGTGTAAAGCCGGTATTTATCACCGTCATGAACCAGGATAGGACTGGAATAGTTTCCTGAAACGTTATCTGTATCAACAATCGGATTATTTTCATACTTTGTCCAGCCAATCAAATCATCTGACACTGCTACATTGGAATTCCAGGTTGCCCAATCCTCATCCGGGGTGCCATGGTAATAGGCATAATACCTGCCCTTGTATTTGATGATTTGGTTTACTGCCACCCCTTTGGCATCGTATTTTTCGGGCCCCATTTCAATGACCGGATCATCTTGAATATTGGTCCATACTTTTTGATCTGTTGAAACCGCCAACCAGATACCAAGATCCCCTCGTTCATAAAACAAATACCAACGATCACCTTCAATCCATAGTGTTGGCGTACCGTAGGCACCAGGGCCAATATGTTCACCATTTACCTTTCTGATATCAAGGTCTCCTAAACGCCGCCAATGAATTCCATCAGAAGAAGTGAGCATATGAGCAATATCATTAATTCCTTCCGCTACCATGAAATAGTTGCCCTCATGTTTTACAACATGCACATCTTCAGTCCAATATTCATCATATATTGGATTTTCAGAATACCTCTGCCAATTAATACCGTCTTCCGAAGTGGCATACCCAAGGTATTTTGTCTTATCGTCATTCCCTCCATATCCTGTGTACCACATTTTATAAATTCCATCCTCTCTCAGGATATACCCTCGTTCACGAATCATTTTGTCCCATGTGTCAGCACCTGTACCTGTAAAAACAGGATTTTGTTCAATAGGAATAAATTTGACTAACTCAGAAGGGAAAAGTGGTGAGCTGTCTTTGCTTGTTTGCTTTTTATTATTGCAGCCAATCACAATAAAAAATGCTGCCATTATTTGAATTACTACTATTCTTTTCATACGCACTGATTTAAATACTAAAAATTTCTCCAATTTCAAGTCAATACAGACTTCCAATATTATCTACAAAATACGAATTAATCGAGTAATATTTATCGATTTACATCTTTACCAGAGAAATCGCTTATAAACTTTTTATATCTCAAATCTGTGTTTAGTGTCATACTGGATTCCTGCCTCGCCTCACAGACGGACTTGATTTTTTTATTTACTTTTTTCAACAAGGGGGAAAAGTAAAAGCCCGTACGGTCCATGAGGGTAATACTATTTATTGGTTGCAGGAAAATTCCCTCCGACGTCATTCTTCCCGGATAATCGGGCGGAATATCTAACCAGCTGAGAATGAGATCTCCACTTTCGTGAGGATGACGGCAAAAGTTAAAATTTATGAGTTTTCTTGCCGAGACTATTTCAAAACAAGACAGCTAAATTTTAAGTATGATATTAATTTAAACTGTCTTCTTTTTTAGAAAGCAATTCTATGAAAACAATACAGGTACGCATATTGGCGATGAGCCATTTTTTTTAATTCAGTGATCAACGAAGTTGACTAGTATACCACAAAACTACCAGGCCAGCTAGTCCTCATTTTATTGCCAAACGAATCTGTGGCCTTAATCTCTACCTCGAACAATCCAAATAATTGCTCTGGCATTCCTATACTGAATACCTGATCATTTTGAGTTATGTCTCCACTTTTCCCCAGGTCATTTAATGTGACTTCAAAGCTTCTTTCAAGGTTGCCCATTTCTTTTAATGTGGCGGTTGCCGATTGGATTTTTCCGCCATCATAAATCCTGGCCTGGAGTGTATTATCTCCGGAAACCTGTACCCAAAGAATTTTTGGTGGAGTTTCATCTTTTCCGCTTACCCTTAATTTTAATTTACCCTGTTTTATAATATGATATGGATAGTCAGGTAGCCAATATTCAGCGAAAAGCTCTACCACATGATTTTCAGGACAATTTGAGGCCAATACAGGGATGGAATATTTTGCTGATCCGCCAACATGGTCGTAGGGACCCCAACTGTCAGAAGCCCTCATATTTATCCCATTGGGATTTACATGTTTATCCCTTGTGTGCAGAAAGGTTCTGTGATAGATGCCCTGATCTTTAACAAGAATAACAACTGATTCACCGGGATTTGCTACTCCATCACCATTTCCTTTACCTAAGAAAGCAGTGGTAGTATCATCACCGGCTGCGGCGACGGTAAAGGACCTGCCATCTGCTATTTCATATTCCATGAATTCAGGTTGATCTGTTTTTATTGGAATATCCATAAATTCGATCCACTCACGGTTGCTTTCATCTGTAATAATTAACTTTAACCGGATCATATCAATAATACTGTCCGTATGGACATTGAATACAAATGCTTGATCCGCCATTATAGTTTCATTTACCGGAATGCTGTCAAAACGGGCTGTACCCTGTTTGACTAATGTACTTGTTCCTGTCGCCAATAAACTAGCCGTCACTCCAAGAGCGGGTACATTTCCTTTGTTAAGTAGTTTTATGGATATTCTGACATCCTTCTTTCGCGTTGCCCAAGCCATATTTTCCACAACACTTGAAGCGATGCTAAGGTTAGGATTGCTTACATTCCCATTAATACCTATTTCATGATATCCACCATTCAATGGAATCTTCAGGCGGCCGTCATCATCACTGAATAGAACCATCCTGTGTCCGACATCTCTTACAGGATCCAGATCATGGATCGTATAGGCTGTGTTTTTTTTATAAATTGGAGGGGTTATGATTGTTAATTTCACAAAGGGCATTAATGCCCCATCCGGAAGAAATTCCCTGACTGAGCATCTGAAACCATGGCGATCCACGTTTTCCAATATAGTGAACCCGGGCATATTGCGATCAGATTGAATCGTGTAATCCCAAACTGAAAAATCAGGATAAACATCGATATGGTGCCACCTTTTTGGTTTTGAAGGCGGACGCTCAAATGTCTTCATAAAAAACGCATACATATCGCCAAGCCCGCATGAGGAATGTGCGGCATTATAAATTTTATAATCATAATTATCCATAACTTCCGGCCAAACCCTGTTCATATCCTGATGGTAACCCCGGATGAAATCCTGATCGCCATAATGAAGCCGGACATTTATTCCTTCATAATTCTTGTACATATCAATATGTTTGTATTCGACAGGAAAATTTTTAGGCCCTACAAAAAACTCAGTTGAGCCACAAAAATTCCCCGCAGCAGATACCAGGTGTGGGTATTTTCCTCCGATCCAAAAGGTCATGAAGCCTCCCATAGAAAGCCCGGAAATCGCCCTGTGATTCCGGTCGGCTATTGTTCTGTAATTGGCATCTATATAGTTTACCAACTCCGGAAAATAGAGCGGAAACTGGCGATAAGTTTCTACCGGACTGATGTTGTATGGACGTAAGTAATATTCTTCATCAGGGTTGCGATTATAGCCATCGGGTTTCACCACAATAACATCATGTGACCGTACAAAATTTTGAATATTATCTCCTTCATTATCCGTTCCTTTGTCAATGCCATTCGCATCGTGGTCGGTATCTCCGAAATATCTTTGAGACCATCCATGATAATAGTATATCACTGGATACTGTTTTCCGGGCTGTTCAAAATAATCCGGGGGCAGAAAAATCCGATAATTGCGTATCTCATTCAGGACATTACTGTAATGTCTGGCATCAATAATCGTTACATCTCCGGCATATATATGTCCGGTGAAAAAGATTAAAAGAAATGTCAATTTTAGATTAGTTCTCATATCATTAACGTTGTTAGTCTGCTTAACGGAATTCAGTTTACCCGAATAATTCTTTCATATTCGGAGGCTACGCTACGTGATTAGAGTCTATCCATAATATCAGTTGAAAATTTAAAAAAGTAAATCTATTTGTAAAACCCACCCTTGCCTATTGGCAAGGCAGACCTCCAAGGAGGAGATTTATGGCATTTACTTTTTTCAATTTTTCGTCTTTCTCGACATTATGGACAAACTCTAATTAGGTTACGCTCTGGATTTTCTACTTGATCCCGAACTATTTTCTGCTCTATTAAAATACTCGTAGAATCTTTCTATTAATTTCTCTCATTTTATTAAGCTGCAATCCCGTCATGCTTATATCAAAAATTCATTGAAATCTGAAATAGTCTGGATGGCTAAGCTTAGATCATGGCTTGCATTAAATTCATGTTTAAAGGCAAGCGAATCACAATTCGCTTTTCTTGCTGCGATCAAGCCTGAATTCGAATCTTCAAAGATCAAAACTTCTGCACTTGATAAATCCAACTTTTCTAAGGCCAGCAAATAAGATTCGAGATCTGGCTTGAGCTTTTTTACTTGTTCTTTAGAAATTACAATTTCAAAAAACTCAGATATTCCCAATTGGGAAAGCACTTGATCTACCATCCAGTCTGAACCAGAACTCACGACCCCCATTTTCTTATTTTTTTCTCTCAGCTTGAATAACAACTCTGCAACATTTGGATTAGGAGTTAATTCTTTCCGAAGTAATTCCTGATAAATCTTTTTAAACTCGGCATTAAACTCTTCAATATCTGGTTCTATTTTAGCTGCTTTAAAAAAGTGATTGGTTACATTCAACCATCTTTCTCCCATCACGGTTTTATATATGCCAACATCAACCTTGCCACCAAAAAGGCTGCAAGTTGCTGCTAAAGCCTTTCCTTTAATTCTTTCAGAATCCACTAAGGTTCCATCCAGATCGAAAAGGTAGGCTGAATAATTGTTCATGTTACTCATTTATGTTATTTAGAAAGTACATTCTCCTTTATCTCTTCCTTTTCAAAACCTGAACTTTTCCAATATACTTTTAAATCTTTAGCTCCCCCTGCTTGAAAATAGGATAGGCTTATTTTATGCCATCCTTTCTGAAGCGCAATCTCCCTCTCTTTTTCATTGGCTCCATGTAGTCCATCATTGTCAACAACCAACTTATCTGCGATAAATAAACGACTTCCATCATTGGAAAGGACACTAAACATATATACATCTTCCTTTGGAACATGTATATAACCACTGAATTTTAACCCAAAATATTCTGATAATTCTTCAGTTTTATAAGGAAAAACCAAGGTTTCAATTTCGCCTTTTTTCATTGGTTCATATTTCTGCAGCATAGCTAATGAATCAATCGGTTCCGGAAGTTCAAAGTATTCAAAGTTCAAGCCACTACTTTTTGTACCCACAGATACAGGTTTTATTGGTTTTTCTTTTATATAATCAGCTTTATATACAGGACGTTTTACTCCATCCGGTGCAAATTCCTTAATCTTTAATCTTGTTGTTTCAGTTACCTTAAATGGATTAGTGTATAATAAGGAATTTTGATCAGGCTCTGTACCGTCTATTGTAAAGCGAATTTCACTCCCTTTTTGTTGAGAACTGATTGTTACGGTTGCTTCATGAATAAATACTTTTTTAGAATCGAATCCCCATTCAGAAAATTTGCTGATTATCATGCGTAATGAAGCAGTAGGAGATGCCGGGTCCCCGGCAACAATATCCGCCTCTGTAAAAGTAGCCATCAGGATTTCCCTGGCTGCCGTGCGGGAATAATCATAGATAATATGAATTGTTCCATCCTGGCTCTGCTGACCGTCCGGATAGGAAACGCCGTTTCTTTCGTCTAGTAGTAATCCGCCGGACCAGGTGTAACCATCATCCATTGATACGTATGCGGTCAGGTGTGAACGTCCGATTCGTTCACTAATCGGTCCATGCTTGACGAGCAGCAAATTACCTGAATGAAGACGCCGGATAAAGAAACGCGCGGATGGGTGCTGTATGGAAGATGGCAAAAGAGGACTCCATGTTCTGCCTTGATCGCTCGAAACACTCTCTCCAATTCCATATTTGGTGCGAACCAGCATCCATAGCGACTTGTCTTTTCTTTCGATGATCATATGTTCGTCGAAGCTCCGGACCTCCTTGGGAATATTGCATGCCCCCCGAAGTGTGAAGCTTTGACCTTTGTCAGTAGAGACCATAATCCTGGCGCTATTGTCCGTGTCCCGCCAGGTCGATACAGGAAAAATCCATTCACCAGATGAAAGAACTGTTGGTTTGCACATCATAATCCCATCAGTAATGCGCCTCGGCTCTGACCAATTGGAATCTTCTTTGTCCGGGTTGTCATTGGTCTTAGCCCATACCCCAGAGATTGTTCCATCATGACCGATTGTCTGGGCCCAGAAAGACCAGAGCCTTCCATCCGGATCTATCCACAGTTCAGGATCAAATGCACGAAGCGGCCCATCATTGTCAGGGTCTATGATAAGCTTTTCCGTCCAGGATTGGCCATCATCCCCACTTGTGGCAACGACAACATAATTGTTTTGATCCTCATCCGGGGTTATTCCGGCGTACCATGTTGACCAAAGCCGGCCTTCAGGACTAATGGCCAAACTCGGAATGCCCTGAAATTTACGGCTAGTCAATTTGTGATCCTGATCAGGTGTTTTATCAGAACAAGACATCATTGTTAATCCAATCAATATGACTAGAAATAGTTTTCGATTGTTGTAATTAGTCATCTTTCCTATCAAATTAGTTTATGCTTATATAATGAATTATACTGAATGATTTAAAGTATATTTTCATGATAAATACTATTAGTATTAATTTTTATTTATTCTGAATGCCAACTAAGGGCCATTTTAAGCGTACCGATTTTGCTGTACCGGATTCAGATGCCAGGATTACAATCTCATTATTAAAATTATGCTTTGTGCTGCTAACATTATTTATTCTTTCCCCTCCATTAATAATGGTTTTTCGGGCTCCAAAAGATATCACCTTAGCACCTGATGTTTTGAAAACGATTTTATTATCTCGATAAGAAGTATATAAGACTATCACCTTGTCGTCCTTTTCGTTAATGAGTACAATTCCTCTTGAGCCTTCATCATCCACATTATAGAGTTTATCCCATTTGCCCGAAGGTTGGCGAACCAATAGGGCGATTAGAGGATAACCCACGGAATCATAGCTTGTTTTGACTGCCGCGTACAATGTTCCGTTGGAAGCCACTGCCATGTTAAGGTGGTCATCGGCCATTCCGCCTTTCAGAGGAATTGCAGAATCAGAGGCGGGAATCTCATTATCTGACCAATTTTCTGGATCCGTGCCGCTTTTGTGTACCCTGAAGCCAAATCGCTTCGTATTCTGATTTGACCACAACACTCCTATGTCGCCGTCCGGGAATGCCGTTATTGCACAAATGTCATCTGCTGAAATACCTGTAGCAAGCTTTAGAGGCCTACTCCATTTAACATAGGGAGGATCACTCCATCTGACAAGGATGTCCGTTTCATCATCAGATGCTACCCACATCCGGCCGGAGGAATCGAGGTCAAACGTGGCGGTTTCACTTGCATTTTCCAGCTCAATAGGCGCCGGGTAAGGTCGTTCAGTCCATGGTTTATATACTTTACGCACAACATCGTATTCAAGTGAGACTAGTTCAGACTCTGCTCCATGAAAGAACAGTATGTGTGCCATATTCCCAATTGCTTTTGTATCTGCTTTGATGTTGGTAGAATCTGAAATATGAAGTAGGTTTATCCACTTATTTTCTTCAAGCCGCCAGAGTTTCGTGCCGGACTTAATGGGAAGAACAGCCCACCAATAGCTGTCATGAAACCAAACTTTAGACTGTGGTTTTTCTCCGTTGCCGCTTGTTATTTCAATATCCTCAAGGGGAATGATGTTGAAATTGGCGCTGCTATTATCAGTAGGTTGGCTATATCCGTGCAAATGGAATGTCAAAAGGAACAAAAGCAAGATATTGAGATTTTTATTCATTTATTATTTTCCTTTAATTTATACAGTTTAGCACGTATCTCCTCCACTGTACCCACAATAATATAATAGGAATAATCATAAACAGAATTTTTATTAAACGCCTCTTTCTTTATCGGAGCAATGTATGATGTAGAAGCGTGTAATGCTTCATGACCTGGATTGCCGGACATACCCGCTAAAAAATAAGTGCATTGGGGATTGTAAACACCAATTCCAAACCCGTACTCATCCACAAAAGCCATCCAATGCCCACTGACATTGGGATACCTTCCCCAAAAACCGCTGGATAAATTAACAACCTTTGGATTGCTGAGTGAATCATTTGTAAATGGTGATTCACCGATATAACTATATAAATTTTCCAGTGCAGAAATTGGATAAACGGCTGGCAGCTCCTGGTCTCTCAATATATTTTGACCATAAATAGTATCTGTCCTGGAACAAGTTAGTCTATTGTGTACTTCGAGTACATTTCCACGTAAGATCGTCCATTGCTCCATCACAGCCTCTGCCGGTTTATTATTCATATCCCATAACATGGGCGTGCATTTCACATAAAGTGTATCCTCATTTTTCCAGTAATCAAGTATTTTAGCACGGTTCCCAGCATAGTCTCCAACCTGAATGGGATTCCATGTCCAAGGTGACCAACTGGACGATTGCCCCTCGTTTCTGCGGTCTAAGGCATTGCCTGCATAGTAGGATTGCTGGATATACCGGCCTTCATCATGGATATTTACCAGATTACGCTTATCGCCTGAGCGGGAAAGGTAATTAATGGCGCCGCCTCGTGTTAAATCCAGCTTCACTTCAATTATTCCATTATCCGCTGAAAGCGCCACAGGCTGAGCGCTCAGTTTTATCCCGATTGAAAAAAAGATTATTAAATAAATTAGAGATACAATCTTCATTGTTACTTCCTTTTTTATGATTGATTTCACAGGTAGTAGAAATGAATATAAGATGGGTAAAAAAATGTCATTATTCTTTCTTCCATTATTTATCCTGTATCGCATCAAATTCATAATTTCCTGAGCCCACATCAAGCATTACATTTCCATCTATTTCTTTAGCATTTTCAAATTTCTCTGAAATAGGCTTTCCGTTTTCATTTACCTGAGAAAGCGTCGTATTTGGTATTATAATTTTAGCAGCTGTATTTTCCGGCACCTCAACCTTAAGATTTAACGTGTCTCCTTCAATTTTCCATTTTGATGAAATAATTCCTTTTGGAGAATTGAAATCACATTTAACCCAACTAATATCCACAACCGGTTTTGGAGCAATAATTATTTGTTGATACCCAACCGAACTATTATCCTGATAAATACCTCCAAGCCCGCTATAAAACCATTCCATTAAATGCCCAAGCATCATATGATTATTCGAAACATGGGTAAGAGCTGCCCAACTTTCGGTTAAAGAAGTAGCCCCCTTTTTTAATTGGTAACCATAGCCAGGCCGGTCACTCCTGTTATTCATTTTATAAAGAATATCAGATCTCCCATTTTCGCTTAAAACACGCACTAAAAAATGATATCCTATATCCCCTGAGGTAAGGGCATAATCGTTATTTTTAATAGAACTGACTAGATTATTGAAAACCATTTCCTTGTCGGATTTGGGTATTAAGTTCGTATATAATGACATGGCATATGCTGTTTGACTACCTGTTGAACAAACACCTGTTTCCGGGTTGTAAAACTCCTTTAGAAAAGCATTTTTTACCTTATCAGATAATGTTTTATATTTTTTAAGGTCTTCTTTATAATCCATCATTTTGGCAATTTTGCTCACGATCTGCAAATCATAATAGTAAATTGATGTTGCTGTTACGGCCTTAGGTGTTAATTGTGCTTCTCCGGGATTATTTGGACCAAGATCAAACCAATCACCTAAACCATGAAGCAGCATATTGTCTTGTGATTTTGTTTGCAAATAATTTACATAACGCTTCATCATCGGATACGCTTTTTTTAATACTTCCTCATCACCATACCACTGATACAATTGCCAGGGAATGATAACAGATGCACTTCCCCATTCGGGTGAATCACGAAACCCTTTATCAAATGCAACATATTCGGGAGCAATATCCGGTACCAATCCATTTTCAAGTTGCGAATCCATCATGTCATCAACAATTTTGCTGTATAATGCATGTATATCATAATTATAATGTATCGATGGGCCAATAAGATAGGTTTGTTCCAGCCAGCCAAGTTTTTCGCGATGAGGACAATCGGTTGCCACACTTGCCATATTGCTCTTAATCCCCCAATTAATCAATTCGAAAATTTGATTAAACAGCGTGTCTGAACAACTAAAAGAACCAACGGTAGGTGATGAATTACGCGTATGAAGCAACTTAAGCTCTAAAACTTCTGTCTTTTTAATGGCGTCTTTGGATTCTATAATTTCTAGCTCTGCGTATCTGAATCCATAATATGTAAATCGCGGTTGCCATTCTTCAACTCCTTCCCCCTTCAGCGTATAATTAAATTCGTATGGCCCACCACCACTTCTTTGTGTAACATCTCCATCCTCATTGATGAGTTCATCCGGGCGAATTCGAACTTGGGCGCCTTTATTTCCTTGTACTTTTAAGGAGATAATTCCTGATGCATTTTGCCCGAAATCATAGATAGTCTTGCCATTTTTGGATGTTGAAATTACCTGAACTTCAAATTCCTGCATAACCTTTAGTGGGAAATCCTTTTCGGGAATAAGCTTGCCTGTAGAATCATTAACAAGCACAGCGTTTTTCCATTTGGAATCGTCAAATCCTGTGCTACTCCATCCCTTTTGTTCTAAGTTGGCATCGTAATCTTCCCCTCCAAAAATACTGCTGTACGTAATTGGAGAAGGGCTTACTTTACAACGTTCATCCGAAACAATATTATTGATGCTACCATCCGTATAGTTAATTCGAATGTTGAAGATTAGCTTTGGGTAGCCATAAGCAATTACCAGTTTGCGATAGCGCTCATTGTTGACATTATAAAATCCGTTTCCTACAATTGCCCCAAGGGCATTTTCACCTTTTTTTAGAAGTTCTGTTATATCAAAAGTGTTGTATAAGGACCGTTTCTGATAATAGCTCCAGCCGGGAGAAAGGAACCTGTCCCCTACCTTATTTCCATTGATATACAATTCATAATGTCCAAGTCCACTTATGTTGATGCTTGCCTTTTCTATAGTTTTATCTACTTTAAAGGCTTTGCGGAATAGTGGTACGGTGGATCGTTTTGTATATTTATTTTTAAGACTTTTGGTGAAGCCATGGATTCCGGGAACCACTTTCAGGCTGTCTTCTATGTTCTCAAGACCAATCCATTGAGCATGAGCCCAAGCATCAACCAGATCTGATTTTTGAGTTGAATTTTTACAGCCTATTAATAAAATAATTGATAAAATAAATAAAGTAATCTTTTTCATTTTCTAATTTCTAATTAAATAGTAAAATCCCCGGCTTGTTATGGAATGATCAAGCCCGGAGCTTCATTCAATGGAAAATTTTCGTCATTATCCCACGTAAGTGGAAATTCTGATTCATGCACTACATCATAACTATTAGATGTACCCAACACATGCGGTCTTTTTTGCAAACCATACTCTGATCTTTCCATTCTTGACAACATAACTCCGATCGGTTGTCAATTCATAAAGTATTTTTCCTTCCAAAAAATCCAATCTCGAAACATTAAGGGCCTGGCTTAAATCTTCCTGTAGTACAACTAATAAATAATCATCCTCATATTTTCTTAGTGTTGAAGCAACGCGAGTTTTAACCGACGAAGTAAATTGGATTGGGTCAATCTTAATTTTCTCTTTCAATTCGGGAGCCAATAAAAATGGCTCAATCGCACCAATCTCTTTTGTTACACCCAAAATTGAATTCCAAAAAAGTGATTTTGAGCTTACCATATACGAGCCCCAATAGAGTATCCCTTTTGCACCATGTAAAATAGCGTTCCATGCCATAAAACGGGAATGTATATAAGTTGGGAAATTTTTGGGATCTAAATTTTCACGGGCAGGATTTTCTAATTTTAATAGTTCCCATGAGAATCCCGGTAGTACCATCCAGATTGGTTTGTTTGGTGCGGCATTCTGCATAATATCTGTATAAGCCCCAACTGAAGAGAGCCTATGATTATGCAACTCGTTATGCCCGTCAACACCTTTATAGCCAGGATAAATGTCGCAGCCTACGATATCTGCGGATTTTGAAAAGAGCTGTAGTTGAGAGAGCGTATTTCGTGGGGCATGGTTCATCCAGATAGGGTGTGAAGAATCGATTTGCCGCAATTGAGCGCTTCCATCCGCGATTCCCAGGGCTTTTTCTGGAATCGCAATAGACAAAGCGTTCAAAATACTATCCTGCTGATCTTCAGACCACTGCTTTCCATAAAAGAGAAATTCAAGGCCCGGATATCCCAGGTTCCATAATACTTCGTCAGGAACCTCCCATACCGCTAATGCCGGATGACTTTTGAAACTCTCAACTAAATCAATCAGTTGCTCCTTTCGCTTAGTGCGATCTTTTGAGAAATCAATCTTACCACCGGTATTTATCCAGGCATTAAGACCGGCTTCATTAACCATGTCTAAAGCCTCTTTGTTAGCAGCAGAACGCACAAGATTAAAACCATTCTCCGCTAATATTTTCAGTTCATCCAAATCCTGAGGATTATGGTAGCTGCCGATTATAAAGCGAGGTTCTCCTTTGATTTCAACAGCTTTAATTTCCTCTCCTTGAGGATCACTTTTAATTTGCTCCGTTTTTGGATTGTTGCATTTTATTAAACTAATAAAGAGAATTAGCAATAATCCACTCTGACGAAAGAAAGATTTACTTTTTACTTTATATTTCATTTTGAATAATTTTAATATATGCAATAGTGATGAAATAACTTACCATAACTCTATCAAAGCAACAATTCCGTTGTAGGTAATAAAACAGGAAAATACAAATGCACTAAGCAATCCTATATTAAGCATAAGCCCTGCTTTTTGGTCTCCCATATCCCTCTATTTACCAGATAAGCAATTGCTCCAATAACCATAGGAAGCACAAACACATTCGCTACCTGGGTTGCAATTTGGGCTACAATAGGATTTGCTCCGAGGATCGGGACAACCAATCCAAATAATGCCGCGACACCGGTAAGCACCTTAAATTGCTTTGAATTCGTATCAAATTCACCATTTTTATAATCTGCTATTAACAAAGGAGCAACCATTAGAATCGGAAAAATAGATGACAAACCGGCGCTCAGTGTTCCAAATACGAAAATAGCTACGGCAAATTTTCCCGCTATCGGTTCCAGTGTAGAAACCATATCGAGCACTTTATAAATCACTTTTCCTTCATGAAATAAAGCGCCTGTTGCTGTAAGCATAATTGATGCACTAATGACAAACATCAGAATAGCAGAAATCAAAGCATCCCTTGATTGTTCCTTAGTATTCTCTTTTCCCCAACCTTTCCCTTTCATTAATAGAGGGCGAACAACAAAAGTCGGCGCAGCCATGGTTGTTCCTGCAAATGCAGCCACCATGAGTTTTCCGTCCGGAGCATCTGGTATTGATGGCTGTAAACCTGCCAGTATTTCTGAAGGATCCGGAAATACAAAAAACATGGAAATTAGAAAAGAGACGCCCATGATTGTCACAAAAACAATAAGTACTTTTTCGAAAAATGAATATTTTCCTACCAATAGCAATCCGTATAAAATGACAATCAGGAAAATGGCAATTCCCAGTACTACCCAATAATTTTCTGAATTTGTAGCTGGGAAAAACAGGTGTATCAATTCATAAAGCGCATTTGCTGACAGTCCTAAAATCCCTGAAAGGGAGTTCCACTGACCTATTACAACACCGATTACAATTAATATTGCCAGAATATTACCGCGTTTTATTTTCTTTCTGATACTATGAATTGCCGTTTCGCCCGTAACTACCGCATAACGTCCGTAAGCCTCCATTAATAACCATGCAAACAAGACACTGATCACCAACACCCATAGTAACTGCGTGCCAAACTCACTTCCTGCTTTAGCCATTGAGGTAACGCTGCCTGTGCCTATGGTATAGCCTATACAAAAAATTTCGGGGCCAATGGATATCAACATCAGCCAAATTCGTTTTATGAATTTAGGTTTTAAAACATGTATCATTTGCTATATAATTCTATGCTTTCATTATAATCTTACTAGTCACGCAATGCCAGCGTAAGCCTGGCAATATTTTCCCGATGACGCTGGTACATAAAAATATCAGTCCACGAATGCCATGTTTTGCGATCACCTTTTTTCAGATAATCCCTGCCATGGACAAAAGCCCTGTCTGACAATTCCATGATATCAACCTGAGCTATTTTAATCGCTTTTTCAGCCGATTTAATTAGCTCCGATTTTTTGCTAAGCCCCCTGTTTCTTTCTATCTCCTGTTCAAGCATTGCTATTGCGGTTATATCTTCTAATCCATCTCTCACTGCTTCCCAGCGTACGCTTGGCACAGGAGTATCACCAGGATAGACAAGTGCATATTCATCAATAACAGTATTTCCTCCAAACCAATGGTCAGTACCTGTTGTACTGTGCGTCCAGAATCCAATTCCATCAAGGTTAAAATACTTTGCCCGCCAGGTGTTTGCCCGGTTATAGCGCAATGGTGAAAGTGATTTGACAAAACCTATGCATTCATAAGACCAAATTGGCTCGTCGGATTTCATTATTTGTTCCATGCGCGGATCACCTGTAAGTAGCCCCTGGACAAGTCGCATATTAGGGCACCACACATCTATCAACGGATCAATATTTTTGAAATCTTCCCAGCATAAAGTTGTTACCGGATCTGTGTAAATCCGTAATTCGGGATCTGCCTCCCTGATTAACTCAGCAGCAGTGATCAATATGGGGACGTTTTTTCCATATTTTAGTCCAGGTTCATCGAGTGGATAAAACGCATAACTATTTTTATCCCAACCTTTAGCATCTAAATATTTTCGGAATGCCATATAATATTCAATCCCAGCTTTGTGTTTTTCTTCTTTAGGGGACCTCTAATAATTCCTTTTGGAATACCAACGCAGGTATTTTTTTCAGATACAAGGCGCCAAAAACAGAGTTTAGCATCGCTAAATGAATATTTTGGTAACGCAGTAGCTGGGAAAAAGCCCAAGTCGGGAAACAAAATGGAGTTATTAGAGGCTCCCTTTAGTTGGCGTAGATAAAAAAGTAATTGGAGGACGTACCAAATGAAAAAGGATTGTACCACGTCCATCTAATCGTTCAAGTTCCGCGTCTAACTTTGACCAATCCATTTTCATACCTCCATCATCACCTACTGTTGCTTTTGGATATGATGAAGGACGGGGGAAAATATTTACACCATGATCTGCCATATCGTCCAGTACTATTTCGGTATGATCAGGAAACCAGATATTGGGAATATAATCCCATGTACAAACATCTAATGGGTATTTTTTCGGCATTGTCAAATCAAGTACTTCAATATTCAATGCTAAGCGCAAGGTATCAGTAGGTTCATCTAAAGAAATAATGCGAATTTGCCCTTTGTAAATTCCAGGTTCGGCGTTATGTGCATTAATTTTTTGCCATATTTTAACCGACCTTTGAGCAGGAATGGTAACAATACCTGCAGAATTAAGTTGAGGCAAGGCATCAGCAACCCGCTCTCCGTTAACCGTATTTGTATGTATTACCTCATGCAGCTCAATGTTCCCGGAAAATGCTACGGTATCCTTTCGCACAAGATCTTCAATTGTAATCCTCACTCGCACAGCCTCTTTTTTGCTTGAAGAGATAATGAATGCACCCTGATCAACTTCATCACGGTATAGCGGAGCAACCGAAACAGTATCTTTCCCTAACTTTAATTCATTGTTAGATGGAGAAAGGTTCTTACCCGTAAAATCTGCATACGCTGCTGTTGCCCAGGCATTAAGTTTGTCAGGTTCAATATCCTCAACAGATTTTGGACTAACATTCCAGGTTTTCTTCTTAAGTAAATTACCTTTATTATCAAGTACAGTTGCCATAACAGTGCAGCTTTCATTGTTTGATATTTCAGGTAGAATAATTTCGAATCCTGATTGTGCAGTCAGGCAGCCTACTATTTTTTCAATTCCATCTGTTCCTTTAAATTGAACATTTACATTAATAACTCCACCATTTGGATTGTGGACAATTACAGATTTTTCATCCTCTGAAGAAATTTCTAAACTAATATCCTTTGCCTTATTGGTGATATTGTAAGGTGAATTAGGCTGTGAAGGTGATAAACGGTATGTTAAAAGTGAAGCAGTAGTTACCAATACATCGTAACGATTATTTGCAGAATCAAAAAGTAATATTGGTGAAGAATTAATAGCGCCATTAACTAAAATATCATCAACCAAATTACCTGTTTCATCAAAGGCGTAGAGGTGTTGGGCATAAGTAGAAAGTAGAATTTCAGAATCGCCATCGCCATCCACATCATAAATAATTGGGGTGCCACGACCTTTTGCCCTGTATAAATGAGTCCAGACAATTTTTCCAGTTTCATCAATTGCAAAGAGGTTTCCCCAAAGACCAGTTAAGACTATTAAGGCGGATTCCCCCTCGCGTGGAAGAAAAGAGATGAATGCATTTACTTCGTCATTTATTTTAGTATCCCATACAAGTTTACCTTTTAGATCAATTCCAAAAACTGAACCTTCTTTTGAACCACATATTATTGTTGATTTTGAATTTGTCTCTAATAATGCTGGTATGGTTGAAAGGGCTTCCCCAAAATTTTTCTTCCAAATTTTCTTTCCATTAACATCCAGGCAAAAGAGGGTTGAACCTATTGGAACCAATATCGTTTGCTCTTCATTTAATAGTATTGCTTCCGGAGGAACTAAACTTTTCCCTGCATCAGTTGGATAATCCCACAGAGCTTTCCCATTTTCATCAAGGCAAGTTATCGTTCCCGAATGATCAGAAAAGACAAATGCAGAATTAGAATTCTTTTGAATAACAGCAGGCCTTGTATATCCCCACGTCGTTTCACCTGGAAGTTGGTATTGCCAAACGATTTTAAAATCCATATCCAAAGCAACTACCACGCCTTCAACACTGCATGCTACGAGCCGGATATTTGAAGGAGAATCAACCACAGTTAGTCTGCTACTCCACTCTCCTTCTGGTAATTGAATTACCATACCACCCTGACCTGACCCAATTTTAGAACCATCAAGATTCCAATGCAGCACCTGACCCCACCTGTTAAGAATTACAATTTCATTGTTGCCATCCATATCCATATCAACAATGACCGGGCCTCGTGGAGAAGGCCATTGGCCAGTCATTTGAACCCATTCAATTTTCATAGCGAAGGTTGAATGTATCTGGCTAAAAAAAAGAATTATTATTCCAAGCAAGATCAAATTTTTAAGATACTGAATTTTCATATTTTATTTTTTATCAACCAAACTTCTGTTATTTCCGGATCGCCCCAATTCAAGGTATGTCGCCCACTTTTAAGAGCTTTTGCCGGAGCATGATATTCTACAATTGAACCTACCTCATCACTAAAAATGAATGGCTTAATCCACTCCCCATTCATTTGTATTTTATCTTCACCATAACCTACTACACCAACTATTTACTTATAAAACCGGATCCCAAATAGTTGCATGAATATGATGAAGGCGTTCTTTTGTTGAATAATAAAATATAGCCACCAACTTTCCATCGGATCTGGTAACCACACGTGGATAACCCAAATCAACATATTCCATATCCTCAGACCAAAAATCATCTAAAAGAATCATAGGTTCGCCCCATGTTTTTCCTTCATCGGAACTATAGGCCATCTGAATCGTGCCGAATTCCCTCTCGCCAAATACAGCGCAAAGACGGCCATCTGAAGTAAGCCCAAGTGCAGGTGGATTCCCATTTCCATCACCGGCATCCCCAACTTTAGATTGGAAAACCCAGGTTTTTCCTCCATCCGTTGAGGCATATGCATCAACCCAATTTTTTGCTTTCCCTTCTTTAGGGACATATTTTCGACGCATTACAGAAAGCAGTTTTCCGTTTTGTAACTCAAAAGTTTGTGACATTACTGCACGACATTGCGTAGCATAAGGATTTTTATTTTCATCTTCATAAAGAGGAACTTTAATGGTTTCGTCAATCCCGCCTTCCTCAAATGGCTTTACAATCCACCCCATAAAATCAAATGTTTTGCCACCATCCTCAGTTTTCAAACAAAAAAGCCTGTCCGTACCAAACTTACCCGTTTCCCTGGCTGATAGAAAAACCAGGCATTCATTTTTTCCAGTCACAACATAATCTGTACGTGGAGTAATCTCTCCTAAGCCATATTTTTCAATCTCAGGATGATGTATCAGGTCTCCAAAACTAAAAGGCCCATTCCAGGAAATTCCGCCATCATAACTATAAAAAAAATGTCCTCTCGGATCATTTGCCCCATGATAGGCGGTACCCACAATTCTCATTACAAAGCGTGGCGCTTCAAAATCTATTGGTTCTTCAGGAGTTTTTAATTCAGGTTGACTCCCAAAATCACCTACATAATTCTCCGGATTAAAAGCCTCCCAACTTTCACCGCCATCCATACTTCGTGCTAACCAACTCGTCATAGGATTACCAATGTTATGATCATCCTTTTTTAATTCGTAAGGAGCCTCTGTAAACCCCACAAGTATTTCATCCCCTCTAGCAACCATGCCCCATTATTTGCAGGCCAGGCGGCAAATCTACCCTCTTGGCTATAAACAATTACTTGCTCTGCTCCTTGTACATGTTTAAAACTTGTTGGCTTTGTATTTTGGGTACACGAATTAGTTGTACTTAATATCGTAATTAACCATAAATAAAGCGCTTGTTTTTTCATATTCATAATTTCTATTTTTTAATCAACCAAACTTCTGTTATTTCCGGATCGCCCCAATTCAAGGTGAGTTTCCCGCTTTTAACAGCATTCGCCGGAACATGATATTCAACAATTGATCCTACTTCGTCACTAAAAATGAATGGCTTAATCCACTCCCCATTCATTTGAATTTCAGCTACACGATAACCGGTAACGCGCACATCATAGTTGGCTGTAACATCAATATCTTCGTAAACAACTGCAACGGGTCGGTCCATACTCACCAGCCACGAAAGACGCAAACGGTTAAATCCTTCGTCCCAATACCAAAAGCCGGGATTCGGATTTCGCTCCATCAGCGGGTCAGTATTAAGCCCTTCGCCACGCACGAGATGAGTTGAGCGATCCAATGTGCCGATATCGTCATAATAACTTCCTTCTCCCGGATTCTCCCAATTTCGGATAACATCAAGACACTTTAGTTTTTCTTCTTCGTGCTTGAATTTTTTAATTTTTGCAAACTCATCTTCCAGCCAGAGACGATTATTCATTGGCATATCTAAATAGTCGATAATAGCGCCACGGTTTAGGCTGTGCGCTCCATATTTTTCTACACTGCTTTGAATACCAATGGAATTAAAAAGAGCAAGTCCCAGGGCTTCAATATCATTTCTTAATTCCTGTGAAATAGGTTCTGTGACCGCAAGGTTTAGGATTTTCAACGAACTACTCATTGAGGAATCAGCGCTGATAATATCAGCTTCAGAAAGTATGTTGTTCACTTGTTCTTCCAGGCCTCTTTCATAAATCACGCGGCGCCGGATATAGGCGTCATACTTGCTTCTTAATTGATTCAACTGCCAACGCCAATTATCATTTAATTCAGGAGCTTTATTTGCCATGGCTTCCCAATAGCTCAATGTTGTTTCTACGGAACCATTATTCACTAATGCACCCTCCCAATTTTTTTCTAAAGCAAGAATGCCATCAGCGGCTTTGTCTGCTAAATCGGAGCGAAAAAAGAAGCGGGCATAATCCTTTAATATTTCACGAATATCAGCATCAGGATTCCAGCCTTTTGCGCTCCAAATAAATTTGTTTACATCATCATGCATGCCATCAGAATATGAAATAAATCCATCGGTATATGGAGCAAACCAATTATGCAATAATGCGTAATATACCGGTTGGGGATTGGGACATTCCCTGCCAAGTGTTCAGCCCAATGCAGGATCCCACCAGGAAACCGGAAATTGAGAACGACAAGAATGTGTGATATCCGGATAATGGCGGAGCTTGTATTTTTCTGGAAGCCTTAAGCGGGAATCCGGCATCCACGTACTTGCAGGGCCATTTACCAATCCACCAAACCAATCGGGCATTTCTTTATTTATATAATCAAAAAAGTAATCAACCTCATCATCATCAAAATCCTGTAGCGAAAACCATACTTTTGCCTCCGGGTGATTTTGGTTTAGAGCTACTGCAAGATCTTCCAAAAGAGGCATAACATACTTTGGGTGACTTATACCAGGGTCGCCTCCGGAAAAGAATAGTCCATCCAATCTTGGCATAAGATCAATTACTTTTTTATGATTTGCAACAACTTCATTTCTTTTGGTTACATCGGACAAATCCATTTCCACACCGGTCATAAACCAGAAATCCATATCATACTTATCGCAAATTTCACTTACGATACGATTCATTTCCAATGGATCATATTTCATAAGCGGACCACGCCCTCCGGTTGGAATTAGCTCGATACTATTTGTCCCGAAAAGTGCAAGATCACGAATATACTGCTCGTAAATTTCGGGCGTCCAGGCATCATAAGAATTGGCCAATGCACGATACGCTATTTGGTGCCCGCGCATCGGATAGGCAGGTGAAGAGGTGATATCAATATTTTTGGGCAAGTTAAGTTCCCCTTTTTGCCATTCCATGATTCGAAGGAATTTACCCACGCCATACAACACTCCACGACCATCTACCGCTGAAATGAAGACTTTTATTTTTCCTCCCTCGTCTTCAATTTTTAGATTGTAGCCTTCGGGTTTAATGCTATCATTTTTCACCTGATTAACCGAAGATAAAATAATTACATGCCCATTTTCAGGTGGTTTTGTTACGATATCCCAAGAAAATCCGGTTCGTTTTTCGACTTCCTCTGCCAAAACTTGTGCTGCTATTTTTTCAGAAGAAGCATCGCTGTTGCTTATGACAATAGCAACATTTTCTAAATTACTTTTTTCTATAGTCTGGCAATTGGTGAGTGATAAAAGAAAAAGTGAAAGTAATAATGATGTGATGGGTAGAAAAAATTTCATTTATCCTGAACTAATAAGTTAAAAGTTTTGGGTGGAATAAAACATGTAATCAATTTTGGCAACTGGTTTTATTAATCAGCTGTTCCTTATTATAATACTAAGCTAATAGGTTGAAAGGCTATTATTTTTGGGGATCATTTGAAAGTGTCTTTCATGACAGTAGAAAGGTGGCGTCCTACCTACAGAAGATTATTGTCGGATCCCTGCCTCACAAGGGCATCAATAAAAAATCAATTTGCCCGCCTGCCGGTGAGGCAGGTAAAATTTGTCTATTTTAATTCAGGCGCTATTTAGATTTCCGGATATCCACAATGTTAAACCTTCGTTCAAGACGGTTAAAAGCAAAAATGGCAAACATTAAAAACAAGGCATAAAAAATACTGATTTTTGCAGGCCATATGGACAGAGCGCCAATAAATCCCATTCCAATCATAAGATCAATGATTCGTACAGATTGCCTGGATGGTATATTATTATCGGGATTCTGCCGCACATCCCGACTCAAAATGTGCCATACTTTGAATACCGTAATGCTAGTCACTAGTAATGCGAGCGGTGCGAATAAAATGATACACTCAAGAGGCCAGGAATATTGATCAACTGCATCCTCGGAATAGAGTCCAAGAACAATCCCCAATCTTTCGGAACCACCATGTAGCATCAAAAACACAAGGAAAAAGATACTGAATGTCAATGATATGTTTTTACGGCGTTCGGCGATGTGATATGAATCTAAGGAGCCTTTTGTAGTTAAGCACATAGAGATGAAGTAAAAGAAACATAAAGCAAGACCGGTCCAGAGAAAGTATTCAAATCCGACAAAGAATAACAATATAAATCCACCTGTTGCTAAGAACAGCGTATCGCGCCATTCCTGCGATTTTGTTCGAATTTTTTCTTTGAAGGTTGCGATATTGCTATCGGAGCAATTCGCTTTATCTACTCGTCGTATAGCCCAATACAAGGTGACGGCATAAAGCGCCCCCAGGTTGAAACCAGAATTGAGCTCCCACATCTTCCACCAGTCGATATAATTTGGCGCTAAACCATAACCTAAAACCCACAAAGCGCTCTGCATAAATCCGAGTCCAAAGCCACCGCCAATTATCAGTCCCGTGATTAATGTAGTTCGGTCCCGCTGCCACAACGCCACCATCAAGGCGCCAATCCACCAGACAACTACAGCAAAGTTTTGCGTATTGGTATACACGGTCCGGCTTAGATGTTTCCCAAGATCGGTTGAGTATATACCCAGGTCAGCATTCGGGAAGAGTACGCTAGAATTAGTTTTCAAAAGATACTCACCTAAGCAGTCAACTACCGGCCATGCAAACAGCAATACTAACAATAAAACGAGCATAATAGAGCGAATGACCCAACTAGCAGTAGAAACACGTTTGCCCAGGACCCATCCTAATAAAATACCTCCGGGGGCTGCCCAGCCAATACCACATAATGTAAACCAGAAATAACCAAGCCAGGGATCAATGGGAATGGTTTCGTTACCTACGTAAAAAATACCACGTATCCATGATACATATTGCCCGTAACCCAATTCACCGCCAAGCGCGATACCAAGACCTAACCACAGAACAATTCCCCGCGCATCAATCCCTTTCCGGTATGCCAGATAGTACCACAATACGCCCCACATTATACCAGGCAACACAGTTCCATCGACTCCACCCCAGCCGGCTGTACCTCGAATTGCCCATGTGATCGCACCCATACTTCCAAATAGTATCATCGGCAACAATAACTCGTAAACCAGATAATAAGGTCCAGTCGATCTATCTATATAGTGTTGTTTGTATTTTACCTTATAGGTATAGGCGCTTAGATCGCACCATTAATTATCTATAAACTAATAACTTAACTCATTATTAACCATCTTTCTTATTAACACATCGAATATTGTATCCATATTTGATCTTCTATTGTA